>Ga0210044_10000014_pt1 | contig 244441 bp, 285 predicted proteins | sample CryGey13umfilter_2_FD_183959 | JGI IMG/M metagenome (GOLD analysis project Ga0210044, IMG submission 183959) | Groundwater microbial communities from aquifer in Utah, USA - Crystal Geyser 4/9/14 3 um filter (SPAdes) (version 2) | ecosystem: Environmental > Aquatic > Deep subsurface >... | reverse complement strand
TTTAGACATAATGTTTAGACATAATGTTTAGACATAATTAAGATCCAAGAATCCCTAAGGTATAAATAGCCTTAGGGATTTACTTCGGACGTGAAAAACCCTGTGAAATTAATCACAGGGCTTTCTCACGTACGACACCATCACAAGGTGTTCCTTCATCATCTCCAGCACATTCAATAAACATATTAGTGGATGTCATTGTAATTTTCCCATGAAGTTATAGAATAATCCAATTATGAGAGATAATTTGGTCATAATTTAGTCATTATCCTACGTATGAAGTTAATATAAAAATAGAGCACATAATAGATATGGTTGAGAGAGCTAGCTATATAACGTTAATGTCGATTACAATATTGACTCTTCTTGCAGGAATGCGTCTCTACAGAGCAAGAGATACATCTTGGTACATATTATCAGCAGTATCTGTATCAACATTTTTTGTGTACTGTTTCTTGATATTCCCAGTACACTACCTAGTGTCTGTACTTGTTATGCCGTGGTACTCGAAAGAGTACTTGACGACAAATTCTAGGTACCTTTCCATTAACCCGTCTGAGAAAATCCTGAATAATCACCCATCAATTACTATACAAATTCCTGTATATGATGAGAACTTTAAAAAGATTCTCCGCCCGATGTTACGAAGTTGTGTTAGGATGCGAGATACGTACCCGGGACTCTGTAATATCATCGTTAACGATGACGGGCTATATAAGTTTGTGGACGACGATGAGCTACTTCTCTCAACATACGCACCTGTTGTAGAAAGAGTAGAATATTACAAGAAATATGGTATTGGCTATACCTGTCGTCCATACGCAAACCGTCCTGGTAAGTTCAAGAAAGCCGGAAACATGAACTTTGGTATTAAATGTATGTTGAACTCTTACACTGATATTGGTACATATGTTCGCCCATCCGGATTCCATGATCTTGGTGAATACATTGTCCTCGTGGATTCTGATAGTATTGTCCCTGATGGAATTCTGATCGACACTTTGAAATTATTCGAACAAGAAAGAAACCTCGCATATACCCAACATTGTACAATTCCCACAGAAAGCAGTTATCAAAACTATTTCTCGCGACGGATATCTTCTTCTACCCTTAATCTGTATGGGATTACCTTTCGTATCTCTACGCGTAATGGAGATATCGCGCCTCTTGTAGGTCACAATATAGTTTTGCGGCGTGCAGCCTTAGATGAACTACAAGATGAACATGGATATTGGTCTGACGATAAAGTGAGTGAAGACTTTGATATGTGTCTTCGTATGCATACATCAAATTGGTACGGTAAGTACGTACTATACCAAAACCGACCGTTTCAGGAGGGGATCACGTTGACCTACGAAGATGAACTGGCAAAATACGTGAAGTTCGCATACGGTGTTTCAGAGACATTATTTAATCCGATTAAGGAATGGCATATCAATTCGCCTCTCACTCACACATTTCGCAAGTTTATTCTGGCAGATATCCCTATCTCAACAAAGATTAATATATTCGGATACATGATGACATACTTCGCAGTCGGATTTTGCGTACCACTTACCCCTATTATTACAGTAGCGGGATGCTATGTCCAAAACTGGGAGCTCATTTTCTTCAATCCATTTTATTCATTCCTAATTCTTCTTGTAGTCTTTGGAGTCTTTGCACCAGCCGCCAATTGTGTGGTAAAGAAACGTTTAGATATCGAAGCTGATATTAAAGACGAATTTCTCACAGGGTTATTTTATCTTGTTTTTTATTCGGGAGTAGCATGGCCTATATGGTGTGGACTCGTCACACATCTTCTTGATTGGAAGATAACATGGGGTGCAACAACAAAAACACTAGATGAGCAGAACATACCAAGACGATTAACGTTACTTTTCCACAATCGTCTCACACAGATCGTGTACGGTGTCTTCTTATTAACACTTTGTTTTATCATTTATTTCAATATGGGATGTACCACTTTCTTCTCATTGGTTCCCATTGGATTCTTAGCACTAGGACACATGATATCTCCATTCATTCTTACCCCAGAACTATACTCATTACAAAACTATGATTATGATATCCGAGATAGTACTGAAATTCAATCGGATAGAGCGTATATGGGATTCGCAAACCCATTCCCACCCTGCTAACACTCATAATCGAATGTTATAGGTTCATTCAACTCATCATCTTCTCCGATAGAGCTACAATTTATGAAGACAATTACACCGTGGCGATTGTGGGTATCGGATATACAAACAAATGTAGTTTACTCATATTTTGTTCATAATTAATTTTAAATTAAAATTGAATGTTCATAATAACTTATCTAGAATGATATAGATATGTCGTACGATAACCGATTGATTACTCTGCTCTCAAAAGGAGATAATAGTTTTGAAATCCCTTTCAAGTATGCGATGATGTCAGAGACTATAAAAGCACTTTCTTGCTTTCCAACCGACGAGGACGATTTAGAGACATGGGAACTATCTAGCGATCCGATCCCACTACCGCCTGTTTCAGAACCCACTTTGAAAAAGATTATTGAATACTGCATATATCACACAGACAATGCAGAAATAAATCAGGCGGAGCGTGATTCGTGGAACGCAGAGTATATGAGAATGGAAGATCAAGAACTGTTTGACTTGATTCTTGCATCCAACTACCTTGAAATACACTCACTTCTACATCTCGGATGTGAGACAGTAGCAGATATCATCAAAAAGAGTCACACACCTGAAGAGATTAGGCGACGCTTCAAGACTAAGGGCGACTCTGCACCGCCTGAAGGAAACGACACAGAGAATGATGCGTGGATCGACACAAGTGACGACACAAAGGGTGACACAGGGGGTGAGGAGAAGTAATAATATATTCTCAATAAGGAGGGAAATATTATTATAAATGATTTTCACAAAGTCTTGTTATTTATATAACAAGATGAGTATCTCTAATATATGTCAACTAAATTTCAGGAACATACTACAATCTGTTGTTTCACAATTTCTATACCGTAAAGAGATCAATAATATGTGTGGGGCGAATACATACCTCAATGAGTTATTCTTGGAGGATTGGCGATATGTTTATAGGATATGTCTACATCACCAACCTCATAATTATGAGGGACTAGCGATAATCGACGTGGCCGGTGTTCATCTCTGGTATAAGGAAGGGCGAATTCATAGAGATAGAGATCTACCGGCAATAATCCATGCAGACGGTACTCAAGAGTGGTATAAGGATGGGAATATCCATAGAGACGGAGATCAACCAGCAGTAATCTTCGCGAACGGTAGGCGTGATTGGTTTAAGGAAGGGACGCGGCATAGAGATGGAAATCAACCAGCTGTAATATACTCGAACGGTTATCAGCAATGGGTTCAGAACGGTAATATCAGAAAGCTGTAACTTTTTCGGGAGCGACTGTTTCCATGTCACCCCTCTTTTTGGCTTGAGACATATATATTTCATTGTAGTTAATAGGACAGTCGTGGTTTTGGAGGTGTGCTCCGCAAAACAATCGTTTGCATCTACATGTATACGCGTCCTTCATAAGGATCGTGATCTTTTTCTTGCAAATCTTACAGCAAGGCATTCTATATTTTATACAAGAAACTTTAAATCTTCATTTCAATAAATGACAATGAATTGCCAGTGCGAATGTGATAGAATGCCAACGACTGGGATGAATCCTTACGGATACAATGCAATGGTGAATAATGATACATCAAGTAAGATTCCAGGTCAGTTTGCTAATAACTGTATACCTGTCCAACAAGGATGGGGAGACGTGTGTAATGCCTTCCAGAAAGCAACAAGCTACGCAAGTTGTGTGAAAAACTGCCAGGCTGCAAAACCCCCTGGTACAGGGGGGCCTTTGTCCGAATGTCCTGACGCGTGTAGAGAAGTATGGCACGCTGCTTCTCCTCCTAGCGGGAAAGGAAAGACAGCATCGCAAATATTCTGCGATGGTGTAGCTAATGGACTGCAGTCAGGGAAGTGTATGCCAACACAATTCGGTTGTGAACAAAAGTGTGGAGATACTTCATGTTCTGAAATGTGTGATGGCTATGCACAGAATTACTGCGATGGTGTAGGGACTTGGCCCTCATGTAATGGTGGAGGTATACAACCACATCGGCCACCATCTCCTCCTAACAACATCCCTGGAGGTGGAGGTAATGGTCAACCAAATGGAGGAATTGGCAAACACGGAGGTAATGGTCAACCAAATGGAGGAAACGGCAAATCTCCTAATATACCTATCGTACCTACACCTTCACCTACACCTACAAGTGGAGGGACAACACATAAGGAATTCTGGAAAAGTCCTGGTGGGATTGCAACTATTGTTGGTATTGCAGTCGGAGCTGGAATGTGTATCATTGTGGCGGTTTATTTCATTGTCCGTGCATCAGGGAAAAGAAAAAGTGCTAAACGTAGGATGTAAAAAATACAAATATAGACATATTTAACGGCTAACCGTTAAATATCCTGTTAATTTAATCCCTATTATCAGTCTGTACGGCGAGCCCAGTAAGAGCCAAATATACTATTTACTCTCACAGCACCAGGAAACCACTCATGGGAAGCTTCAATATGAGGTTGAGCTGGCTCCGGTGCAATATCCCCGAATAACCCTCCAGCTCCACGATGAACATAAGATGGAGATTCTGTCGCTGTATTGTGCATATTCTGCAAACGTTCCGAACGCCTCAACATCATGTCCTCTGGAACAATATTCCGTCTACATTGTGGACATGTGCCATGGTGACCTTCACCTACCCACCTATTTAGACACTCATGATGATAACTGTGTCCACATCTAGTCCGAAAACGGGCATTTTCCCTCTGACAAATAGAGCATTGTGTCCCTCCTCTTGACCGTCTTCGGGATGACCGTCTTCGGGATGACCGTCTTCGGGATGACCGTCGTCGGGATGATCGTCTCCGGGATGACCGTCTTCGGGATGACCGTCTTCGGGATGATCGTCTTCGGGATGATCGTCTTCGGGATGATCGTCTTGAACGTATCCGTGTCATTTATAGATTGCAATATTTTGTTTTGGCTGCATAGTATTGAAAGAACTACACTCAAATATGCATTTATTCTTCTGTATCCTCCTCTTCACTTTTCACTGTATCTAGCTCCTTATCTATAACTTGGTCTATCTCATTTATATCACCCTGCTCCCCCTGCTCTTTCTTCTCTTTCTTCTCTTTCTTCTCTTTCTTCTCTTTCTTCTCCTTCTTCTTCTCCTTATCCTTCTTCCCCTTCTTCTCTTTCTTCTCCTTCTTCTCTTTCTTCTCTTTCTTCTCTTTCTTCTCCTTTTCGACTATTTGTCGCTTTCTTTCCTTCTCCTTCGCTTTCTCATATTCATTGGCTCTCTCCCTTTCCCTCTCCCTCTCCAATTCATCAAATGTATCGTCTTCTGACTCTTCTGACTCTTCCGACTCTTCTAATTCTTCTAATTCTTCTAACTCTTCTAATTTTTCTGATGTCTCTTTATTGCTGATCACATCTGTTGTCGAACCATCATTGCCAATTAGTCCCAATCGTTGTGCTATTTCGTGTGCGGCCTGTCGTTTCGCACGCTCCTGATCTTGATATGCATGTACTAGTCCGATTGAAGGGAGAATATATCCCGAATTAGCTTGATTATTATCTGGGTCTCCTTGGGTATCACTACGATCTTTGGGAACAAGAATTCCCGATCCTACGACCTGTAGCATATTCAGATGATCACGACGTAGTTTTGCAAGCTTATCGATCATATGTTCCGGCGGTAGTTCTGTGATTGTCTTTACTGTGAGAAGAGATAGTTCCAGAAGAGCGGTGCTGTAGAGGAGCATCTTTTGCTGAACAATATAAATAGCATCACCTGCCTGATCTGAAAATACCTTATCTTCGGCTACCATCTCAACATTATGATCCGCAATATGCTGCTTTAATTCGCCCTTTCTAGTGAAGGGGTTTGCACAAATAGGGCATATGTGTCGTCCTGACATTACACAATCTTACCTGTAGCTTCTTAAATGGCGATTTATAAGAAGAATAATGTATGTAATTAAGAGATGTCTTGTTTCTGGGATGCGCTAGTACAAAGACTTAAGGAAATTCATGCAATCTCACCAGGCACTGATTCGCACGGACTCTCCATTCTTCTGAAGGAGAAGAATGTAAAGACTGTTGGAGTAAAGTGGCAAGGTTATCATATCTCTGAACAGCAGATGATTGAAAACTTCAACCATGTAAGAAATTACGATGTAAACACAATAGGTAATGGATATGATTGTTCAACATGCGATCCCTTTCTCCTCCTTGTTTCGGAAGTATTCAGAGTCAATATTCATCATATGTATCTCAATACACCAATATACTACACACGTGCGTGCACATGCCGTGAATTTCCCACATTAAGATTCGCCTCTTCGTCTTCTCACTTCTCTACTGCTTAAGCGAAAAGTGTGATGAGGCCGAGCACCTTGAGGTATGTAAGAAGAAACAAGAGAAGGCAAAAATCCAAGAAATGAAAGCTCAGAGCGTAAAAAATATTGATACATTCACTGTATTAATATAAATTCTATACAGTCGACACCTTGATTGTGCCCTCCATTTGCATGCTTATCTGCAGCTCATTGAGCCAAGGCCAGATTGTCCGCCTGTCCGAATAGGTGCGTACCGTTGTTGCCATCCCTCCGCACGCCTTTTTCTTAGGAGCTGCTCTTGCAGGCCAGTCCGCTGTTCAATCGTTGCGCGAGTGAATGCATCGTTTGCTAAAGCATGTATATCTGCATTATTTGGATTACCATAAGCACCGTTCTCAGGAGCAGGTCCATAGCTGTCTGCAAAAGGGGTAAAATCAATATTACTACGTGTTATGTAGTTTGGCATCCTTACTGCATCAATATCATCGTAGTAAAACTTTGTCTGTCCTAGTAGATCATCGTTGTACGCCCTGTAGGATGTACCATAACCGCTATGTCGTGGATCGTATACATTGGACATATTCACGGCCTCAATAACTCCTAAATTAGGTTCCACAATTGCATCTTCAAGAAGTCTAGGATCATGTTCCGTATACATAACTTCACCTGTTATCGGGTTTGATGTACAGGTAGTTGGTTCAAACTGTTGCTGGAAAGAAATCCCAATATTAGAATTAATAGGTTGGTTCACTTCGTTCTTGGAATACACTCCAGGTTGAATAATCTGTGTAAACATGTTCTCGTTATACTGTTTATATACAGGATCTCGTTGACACGATCCAGATGGGAAATTTGTTGGTAATCCTGATGTGAAAAGTTGTTGAGGATTATATCCGCATGCGGTATTTACTTGTCCAGGTTGATTAGGAGCTACCATAACCTCTTCTGGTACAGGTGCTGTCTTCAGATATGGATAATTATATCCACTATCATGACGTGGGTATATATCGGCTTTATCTACTTTCGCAACTAATTCCTGCTCAGCTGGCGGGTAAATATGTGGGGCGTGAATGGTATAAGAGGCAGGTGGATAATTCTCGTGTGATTGAACCCCTTCACGGCGAGGTGGTAAATATGTCTCTATCCTGGGGGTAGGCATTCTTCTCGGATTTATCTCCTTATCTAACTGGTACTCGCATCCTTTTTGTTTGCACCCGCCATCTGCGGAATTACAATATCCTTCGGTTAGGGGGACATTGTATGCGAAAGGATCGGACTCGGGGACGAGATACTTTCCGTCTACATTCCCACAACAAGTAGATACCTGGTATCCTGATTGGTACACATCGACTTGTGTTTCCTCATTCACAGCAGAGTGTGTAACCAAGTTATTATTACGCCAATAATCGAGATCATGAGACGGGGGTGTGACGACGGGAGGTGTGGAAAAATTGGGATTTGCAGGCCCAAGTAACTTCTGATTCGCAGACATGTAATCTGGACTATTGTACCGAGGTTCTATCCACGTGTAATCACAAAATCTACATGATTCTGGCTGTACGCCAAGACCTACAGATTCCGGAGTTACTCCACGAGGTTGCTTTCTTGGAAACTGATTCTCTGGGATCTGTTTAGAAAGACTTGAGTATGAAGGGACTACTCGAGACGACCGGGACGAAGGTGCCAAACCTGAAGGAGGGCCCCTAGAAGGTAACGATGCGTTTTTGCAATTGTTTTTTGGACATACTGGAATATTACTCGGTTGCGGAATGGTAGGTGCGTAGTTCTCTATTGAACTCTGTTGTCCTGAATTTCTTTGCATCTGACTCTTTTGTATATAGTACACAAAAATAATGAAGAGAAGAGATGATACAAAAAATACAACACTATACCGAAAATTTAGAAGGAGAAGAATAAGAAACACGATTATTACCAATCGTGTCAACGCATTCATCTGCCCAGACAACGACATTCCTTGTAATGGGAGAATACTGAAACTACAGAAGAGATCGATTATGTTCTCTATCCACAGCTTGTTTCTGCATCTCATTTATATTCGGTCAGTGATTTAAAATCGTTTTTTGTCTCCAACATCCATTGCAAATATAGAGATGCAAAAAGAAACGAACAAAACGAAGAAGAATACCAAGACCAGCAAATTACAAGAAAAGCCAGAAAAAAAAGTTGTAGGAAAAATGGAGAAAACGAAATCTGCGAAGATGATAGAGAAAAAGGTGCCGAAGGTAGGGAACAAAATGATGGAGAAGAATGTGGAAAATGTGGTAGATGTGGTAGATGAGAAGATAGATAAGATGGCTATGGAGATAAATAGCAGTGCTAATATCGAGAAGAATCCAATAGATAAAGCTGGAAAGAGTCGTTCCAAAGCCAAAAATCAACCAAAATATCTGTTTAAACTACTTGGAGTTGATATTGCAGATGTAGATCAAGAGTACGGCTTAGGCCCATTTTCTAGGCCTGAAGATATACCACAACCTATAAACACAACACGACTCTCTGACTTAAGGTCGAATAAGAATACTGAGATGATCTCGTTTCTCGATGAATCGAAAACAACCCACATGTGCCAAGTATCGATGATTGATTACCGCTCGCAAGAAAACATATCGTCTGTGAGATACCATTGTTTTTGGTGTCGGTCTCCATTTGGGACAAAAGGTATTGGTTGTCCGGTAAAGTATGTTGCTAGTCAAGCGCTAAAGAGGCATAAATCTGAGATCACCAAAGATACGTACACTATCAAAGAGAACATAACTGCACAACGCAAACATGAAGTCAACGATGATCGTATCGAAATCCAAGCAGCAGAGTACTACGAGACTGATGGCATCTTTTGTTCATTCAACTGTTGCCAAGCTTGGATCAACGACAACAAGCATTGCCGACTTTACGATGACTCTCAGTACCTTCTCATTAGGATGTATAACGGAATTATGGGTACAAAGCTTGCCGCCATCATGCCTGCACCACATTGGCGTCTTCTCTCAGAGTTCGGAGGATACCTCACACTAGATAAATTCCGAGAGGGTTTCAATAAGGTTGAATATGAATACCATGGAAACATGCAACCACATGTTAGATGCCTTTCAATAGGTGGACTATGGGAAGAGAAAATACGATTCTAAAATGAATAATATGGGGATTATGTCGTAAAAAAATTAGCAATGCGTTCAGCAATTGAAATCAATACAAATACCGGTGGCCTCCGATTTCGCAATATGAATGAACAACCAACTGAAAAGGTGGATAACAGTAAGCGAAAGAAAACAGTGAGGTGGTCTTCATTAATGAATAAAGAAATGCGTAAGTTTAAACAGAATGTTGGTACTTTGAATACTAAGGTTCTCGCTAGTGATGATAAATTGCACAACGCGTGGTCACAACAAGCATCCAGGGTTATGCCAAGATACTCCGAAGAACCCCTAACGGATGAGAAGGATGAGAATGAGGAGAATGAGGAGAATTACGAGAAGGATGAGAAAGGAGGATGTCCATGTGCAGGGTGTATATGTATGTGATGTGCGATAAACTATACCTCTCTTAAAGCGATACAGCAAACTAAGAACATGGGCATCGCTTCAAGAATACTTGCAAGATGTACTTTATTCCTCTTCGGTTGGAAGCTTGTAGGAGTTACTGAAGACGAGGATCTACTAAGAAAAGTAAATAAGGATACTCCGCGACAGGTAATTGTATATCCGCACACGAGTACCTGGGACTTCGGAATATTTATCCTAATGCGAGCGGCATACCCTGATGATATTAGAAATACCGTTACTGTCGTCTGGAAAGGCCTTTATGAAAACCCAATAAATGCCTTTCTCTTTAATTTAGCAGGTTGCACTCCTATTGAGAATAACAAACGTAATGGTCTCACAGAATCCCTCCCAAACATCCTTAATGCGAAAAAAGAGTTCAAATTCCTTATTTCGCCAGAGGGAGCAAGACAGTACAGAGACAAATTCAGGTCAGGATATTACTATATCGCTAAACGCACCAACGCTACGTACAATGTAGCCGTATTCGACTATGAAAAACACACCCTCAATGTAGGGAAGTTTATCGAACCGTCAGACTCTATCGAGACTGACAACATGATTATCACAGCCGAATTCGAGAAAGGCGTCCCGCTGCATCCTGATAGAACATTCTATACATGCAGACCTCATAGTCAAACAAGCCGCATCGACTGGCTTGTTTTCTCAAATATTGGAGGAGTTTTTGGTGCTTTTTCATATTTCTACTATGGCTACTTCTACTTTGGTCTTCTCTCATCATGTGCAACAATCGCATCTTTCGCCTATCATTATAGTGAAGAATGTAAGCATCGTACAATTGATATTATTCTAGCGAACACGTGCGTATTCTCGTTTCTCATATATAGATGGTTTAATGGAAGCATCTTAACAACATTCACGAATATACTTATTGTTTTCTTCATATGGATTCAGGCCGGACACAACTGCAGATATACAAATCCTAATTATGTTACATGGCATTCCGCCGCCCATTTCGCTATTGGTCCTCTTGCCTTCTTAGACTGCTATTCACACTCATAATATTGCAATCTTCTATATGTGGACGAGACATATAGAATACTAGATATAACATGCGGCCATAACCCGCGAATATAGATCGTACACAACATCCCCATTCCACTTCGGGTACATGAAATCATCTAGTTCTTCATTAAGGGAATCCTCTATATCCGTAAATGTGTAGATACACGTCTCCAGCACATCCTTATTGAATGTACGGATCCGCATTTTATTTATTCCAATATTTTCAATATATTGCCCATGCAAACGCTCCTGATTGTCGTAAGACGAAAAGGACAGTATCTTGGACCCAGAGTCTATCAATGTCATTCTCTTTACTCCGTCTCTGTAAAAATTAATCACTCTTGAAATTTGATTGAAATATGTTGATACATAAGTATGCGTCCAAAAAAGCGCAGCGTATAGATGGTTGTTATACTCTTCATAACGGATCAAGTTACGAAAATAACGAGATGTCAACCTTACAGCATCCGTAATAATATCAGCACAAAGAAACGTACAAATGTGATAGACAAATACATTATCAGGTACTTCTAATAGCATGTAAGACGAAAACAAAGCCATAAATAAGAGATTAGAAATTGAATTTAAGAATATACAAGACATACATAGATAGATATGTCGGATCAACCAACCATTCATCCTATGAATGATGCAGTATCAGATGAGGTATCAAGGCTTGTAAGATGGATTGAACATCTCGAATCTCTTTGCGAAGAAAGTGAGAAATATGCCAATATCCTTAGCAAACCCGAAGTCAACAAGGATAAGAACACAAAGATGAATGTCCAAATGGATATATATAATGTGCTCGTACAGTTCTACGAACTACGTTGTCTAGACAGAGATTACACGGCTCGCCCTAATATTGATACTTTAGCGAAGCAGAGTCGCGGAGTTTTCATGAAACGTCTTGGCAAGATCGATAAAACATTTGCCACACTTGTTTTTCCACCTCCTATCACTAAAGATACAAAAGAGAAAGTGAAGCAGGAAAAAGTGAAGAAAGAGGTGAAGGAAGAGGTGAAGGAGCCGACTAGATATGCAAAGTGTGTATGCCCAGAACAGTCTATAGTTTGGTGTCCAGTATGTCTTTGTGATGAAGAGCGAACGCATATGAGACGTGAGTGTAAAAATGGACATAAGTGGAAGTGGGTGGGAGATCATGAATGGAATACGCTTTGAGGGGTCAAAAAGAATTATCAGTCAATACTCATCTGAAGGAGAGACATAGCAAGACAATATCCATGCCCAAACGCGTGGCGAGTATCGTTTAGCATAAGATCCATGTTTTCGTCGTTCACAAGGATCGTGCGATTCTCGATAAACTCATCATCAACACCATAGTTCTCTTTATAATAAGGCATAGACTCTTCTTTTGGACCATCAACTTCCGCGATCAGTAAGTTCTCTCCTCCATCTAACCGTTCTTTTAGCTCTGCATATATCTCTTCTTTCTCCACTAGTGTTGTATATAGAGGGAAGTAAATTCTTTTCCTTGACTGTACGTAGTCGAGTTTTTCTCCTTCCCACTCCGCGTAAACACACTTATGTCTGTGCTGTCTTCCTACTGGGTATCTGACTGGGTATGGGTTTCGTGATAGCTTATCTCGCCATGCCCAATACTCGGGAGTTAGCTCTCCATGTTCGTCGATATGTATTTCGTGAGGATGACTCCATATCACGGTATTATCCCATCGTGAGAATGTACTTCTAGTTGTAGGTACGTATGGGTATACCTTCATGCTTTGCCAAATGTTCTCCATAATCCGCCCTTCATCGTCTTTCAGAACATATGGCCCTATCTCTCCATACTTGGATGACGCTGTCATCACTTCTATTAACGTGAAACCAGGGTATGTGGGGTATGTTTTATTACCTCTCCTGTCATATGTAATGGTTCCTACTCTGATCATACTTGTTTCAATAAAAAGAAACAAGTTACTTTTCATTTTAACAACTTCAGTTTTGATCTTAACAAAGATGTCGAAATCACATACTCTACCACTTCTTATTATCGTAGCAGGCACGCCAAGTCAAATAACTTCTTCCATAAAAGCTAGGTATGGCGAAGATATTGAGGAGTTCCTTCTCGATAACTATATCGAGATAGACCCAGGTATTCAAAAAAGTGCTGAGAATATATACAGGATATCAGAAACAGGGAAAGATCTACTAAAATGTAGCCTAGCCGACAAGATGAAACAGGATATGAATATTTTGTTTGAGCTGAATGAATTGTGTTATCCAGACTGGCTCATCAACGCAAGTGATAACAGACACGATATTGTCTTGGCGTATACATCCGCGGATTTAGAAAAATTAAGGAGCTGCTCTAAATATCCCATGCCTACATTCATAGAGGAGATAGAGGAGATAGAGGATAATGAGATAGATGAAGGAGAAATGGGTTCGAGTAACGAAATCCTTGTCTATGATGTTAATCGTAAGCCGGAACTTACACGAATATATGGAAGACGAGGACTAACTGGACCTTTCCGGAGGATACGCGGAGGAGGCCGTGTTCCACGTCGAAAATTGCATTCGATATTACAAAAGAAGGGTTACGATAAATACCATAAGAATGTGATAGATAGAACATATTCACCTACGTCTTCAAGACAGGAAACTTCACTACGAAATATAGATGAAGAAATAGATGAAGAAATAGATGAAGAATATTGGAGCGATATATCACCTTTCTACGAGGATCCTGTTGAGAGAACTGTTCCTTCTATCACACCAACATTTGCCTCTCATCTCGAGTCGTGGCAAGAAACACCTCTATTCTCCCCACTTTCTGGAGATTTGCGCGATTTAGGGGAACGATTAAACAGAATTGGAAACCAAATCCTTTCTCTTGATGGCCGAGAAGCTTGTTATCTATCGTTGGATGAGTTCTATGTAATTAAGAAAGGTATAAGTACATATGTGCAGAATCTAGACACGTTTGCTGAGGTGGGTATTTTACTAGAAAGGATAGAAGGAGTGATAAAAGATCCACAGAGCATTGTGAATTTGATTCCTTATGTTTCAGGACCCGGATATATTACACGTTACCAACATCCGAATCCGGGGGAAGAATTAGGTATTACTGATAAGATCATCTATATTGTTGGCGAGACACACGGTTACGAGGAATCATGCCCTTCAGATATTTCCACGATGAGTATCGTGCAATATTACGTAGATTTATTTAGAAAAGCGCCTCTATATATCGATCTTTTCATCGAAGCTGTCCCAAATACTAAGAGGTTTAAGATAAACAATGAAAATGCATCTTTCCTTACGCAGTTGAGGCTCCAGTTTGACGAGTGTTTAAACTATTCGACCAATTTGAAGAATAAACCAAGGACTGAGTGGCAGCCCGAGTGCCAGCTGGCAAGGATGCACTGGATAGATTTCCGTCAAATGCATGTGTTCGAGAACACTAACGATCGAGTACCTGATATCATCTCTCAGTATGACAAGGATATTGTCAATATAGACGATAATACAGAGAGTGGGAGGGAATCACTTAAATTGCTCGAGAGATATGGTATTAAGATCTATACGAACGATGAAGGCAATGAATTCGTGATACTTGAAGAGGTTGTACACTTGTTTTTGGATAACCAATTGGTGGAACAACAAATATCTAAAGCATCCCGAGAAGATTTAGCGAACACGATTAAAATGTGTTTGGTAAAGGCAGTTACAGACTCACTCATCACTGAAAGTTTTATCAACATTGGGTACTATGATAGTGAACTTATCGTGTACAGCGAAGACTTATCATGGGTCCTTTTTATTCTATCAGTAGTAGCCGTCGACTATTATACACTAATGAGAATATTCAAGCGACACAATGTCAAAGATCTTCATAGTAACCTCCAGCTTGCGACCGGAACAAGTCGGTTCGTAATCATACATGCTGGCTTAACTCATACCCTAAACTATAAAAACTGTCTTCGCAAACTGGGATACAGGTCTGTTGAGGACTCCGCAGCGGTATGGATTGAGAATGAGAACCCGCTAAAAAGATGTGTAAATGTTACAGGATTATCTCAACCGTGGTTTTTCAGAGAGTAATCTTTGTCTTGCCACAGACCGTCGTATTCATAACCAGCTCACATAATTTTTGCCTCAGCTTTTTAAAAAATGGTCCTTCCTGCTTAGATGCTTTCTGCCAATTCGATCGCCATCTTGAAACATCTCCTAGATTCTTCAGGTAATCGTCAAGTGATATCAACTTCTTATTATGCAAATCTTCTTGATGTGCTTGTTCCCCGTTGCGAATGGTCAACGAAAAATCTTTACCGTCCGATGTCTCTTCAATAAATATATTTCTCAAGAATTCTAGAGATTTATAATCTCGAACAGTTGTTCCATCAGGCTTATCAAACTTCAACACGTATCTTGATGGATCTGAACAAGTAATCGCTCCATCTTTCCACCCCCATGCATGAAGTTCCTCCAATAATTTATCCATATCTCTCAGATCATTATATTCCAATCCTCTCACGATATTACTCAAATAGTCGAGATCGATATAATAATTGTTCTGAATATTATTCTGAATGTTGTAAATTGTTGTGTTACTCCCTTGCGGCGGATATGATTCAAGCATCTTCACCTTATCTTCTAGAGCTCTTTTCTCGCGTAGCGCCAAACATCGTTTAGACGTTTTAAGATGTCTCTGTAGATATCGTGGGGTAGACAGATTTGCCTGGCAGTGTGTACATGCTGGCATATCTTTATTATTACATAGACTTCCCTTCTAAATACAATTTTCAACATTGTGCAAGAAGTTGAACCGCAAATCACCTTAGTTGCGGTTCAACTTCTTGCACAATGTTGAAAATGGTAACTCGCAGTCTTTATTTCCATCGTAGCCAGTGTAGAGTTGGTTGAAAAATGTGTTGTTTTTATTTTAGATATGCCAGCGGATTCATAACCAGCTCTAAAAGATATTCATACACAACACATGGTAATTGTTAAGGAATAGATGACAAAACATGATTTATAGACAAAATAACTTAAATAGACATGTCAACAAACCCATTGCAATCATATGCTCAAAAGTGGAACGATACCAACATCTTTGAAGTGCAAAGACCCACGAAATCATGGTTTCGCAGAGATAGTATTGTTTATACGAATCAAGGCAATGTCTCCGCGGAACCATGGTTCCGCGGAGACATTGCTTTTGCAGATTGCGGAGAGGAGAGAACGATTGCTCAGAAGAACGCAGAAGCGAATGTCGACGAACCTGTGCCCACACCAATCGAAGAAAAGACTCAAACAGATAATTGTGCAAGATGTGTAGTATCGTAAATATTGGAACGATATAAAGAGACTACATAATTAAGAATGGATATTGTATTTGAAGAAACATTCCAGAGCATAGATATAGACAAAAGAGAATGTGAGAAACTCATGCAAGCAATTGACGTCCACGGTTACCGAGGGGCAAGCAAAAAACGCCATAACGGCGTAGTTCCTATTCGCCCGGTTGATGCAAGACTTATCAAAACGCTAAACAAACTACTTACCAAATTCCCTCATCTCCAAGACGGATTTCCAGTGAAAGTAGTTGCACACGTTCCAACCGGTAATCGCCTCATCGGGGTTATCAAGGATGGTTGTCTACACATCTTAGGAGTTGAACACTATTGATAATACTTATTTAAGGTATCATGATACATGCTCATAATGTGTATCATGATTACAGATGTAGAGCCGTCAGGGACAGAACTCTACGACGCCGAGATATTAACACATGATAAACGTCTCCTTATCTACCGGAATACAATCGCAACAGAGAAGAATGAATTGATGATTGTACCGTTCCCACTTGATGAGAACAGATACGATGAATGTGCTCTCGCAGATATCAAATACTTTGAAGAGTATATGTCACAAATCCGTGACAGTTTCGGAAACATCCCATATAGTAACAGTTACAGTTTAAACTCATATTCTGGACCTGCAAAATTGCATGTACATCAGGTAGGAAACTACCAAATCAGTATTGCTCCAAATTTAGACGAGTTAACTACACGAGTTGATTGGGATAAATTCACTCTTCCTGTAAATTTCCAATCGCGTCTTGATACTCTGAAGAATGAACAACTATATCCTTGGCCGTGCGGCTATGTTGTTGCAGAGGTAAATGGAGGTTCTGTTAGTAATGATGGATTCGCTTTAGCATATCCTAACCCTGGCTTTGCTTACTTCCCAACTGCACACGAAGATAATGGTGGAGAAATTGTATATTACGATGTAGACTGTTACGCAGCTGGATTGAAAGAAGGAAACTTTCGTGAGATATCTGGAGCGTCAAACAAAGTAGTTGATTTTGTACGTGCGTGTGATGGGAAGAACGAATTTCTCACGTTTCGCAGTAAGGGATTCCCAGTTAGTAAGATAGGAATAAAAGGTATGCAACCCAACCGTAATATTATTCTCGGGGATACAGAAGGACAAGGAATGACGGACGCCTTATTCCCAATAGGAATGAGAGTTGGATCATTTTGATGGAATAAATCTAATATGACGGAGCCACAGCCTGTGAAAGCTCGTAATTGAGCATCTCTGAGTCTCTATTGTTATCCACTTTGTCTTGTACTGTGTAGGCGTAATGATCCTTCCCTTTTGATTTGATAAGTGCTGCGATTGCCAACCCAATTGCAATTATTGTTAGAACAAAGGCTGCTAATCCTAGGATGTACATGTTTGTAATTAGCTAACATATTTTATACGTCTTACAAAAACTAATATCAAAGGCCGGGTATGTGGTCGTTTGTATATTCAATACTCCTCAACAAAAGCTCTAAAACCACATTTGACTTGGTAAGCATCCTATGGTCCATATCATATCCTTTCTTTTCATATAATGCTTTCAGTGCACGACGAGCACAACCTTTCTGTTTATTCCTATCAGAGCTTGATTCTTGCACACGAGTTACCACCAGATATTTGTTTATTTTCTTCAAACGTTTTATAACTTTTTTAATGACTTTTATGTCCATGTCTACAGGGATAATTACTTCTTTAGGGACTCCATAGTAGCGATAATGATTTGAAACCCCTAGAAGATATGCAAACGGATCGATATCAATATCCACAAGATTCCGATATGTCAAGTTGATTCTCCGTTTTGCGTTTTTCCTATACTTTTGTAAAGGAGGCTTCACCCTATGCCTAATATCAGCGCGCATCATACATATACTACGATCTGGCAAGTACATATCTTTCCAACTTTCATCTTCTTCGTCAAAAACCTGAAAGCGAAACGTCTCTAATGGTGATTCCGGCTCTCCATCTGGAAAAAACGTTACAGACGCAAAGATTGGTGGAGACGCATACCAATTTTGATCATCAGTATGATCACATATTGAGTGTTGCTCTCCTGGTATATACTCGTTAGCTACGAATAATGAGAAACTATTCGAAGATATAGGAGTTCTCCTAAAATTCTTTATCGCGATTTCTTTGAGTATGGGTATAAGACCAGACAAAGGTTCTGCCATCTTTTCAGTATGGGTAATAAGAGTACACTGTGATTTATTTTGAGTCAATGTCCAAAACCCTTCATGCAGGATATCATTCCCTTGTACACAGACACCTCTTTGAGGAGAATTCGTTCCATGCCCACCAACATGCCCATATATAAACGGAAGATTAGACGCGGCATGGAACGCACTATCGCTAGGACAATACGATAAATGTATTCTCTTTACTAACCACTTTGACGGTTTCTCTGCAAAAAAACATTCATTTAACATACCACAACATATTCCATAGAACTCGACTAAACTTCAATTTTAAGGACAATTGTCAGGATGTTGTTCTTTTCACTTGGTAATATTATTTATCCTTGTCTCTGGCGTATTGCTGGACTGTGAAATACGTCGAGAAGTTCTACAAACACGAAGAAAAGCCTAGTCATTACGACTAGGCTTTTCTCTCATATATCAAAATGTGAAATCCTAAATGATTATGGTATCCAATAAATAAATGGAGTCCAAAAAGGAACAAGATAGCATACCAAAAGAATGTGCAGAGAAGTGCTTGAAGATGTTCCGATGGTATACTTCTCAGGATCTTGGGGATGCAAATTATGCTGAATTGATTCAGCAAATGTGTGTAAGGGATTGCGTTCATGGAATGAAACAAAAACAAGACACTAATATATCGTATGAGAAAATAGAGATGTAATGTTTCTGTTCGTAGTTCCATCGTAGGTTGTACGACCTCTAGGCATCCAACATAGGGCGCCCGCACAATAATTAGAGTTTTAATAGTCGTCACTTAAGCTCTCGAAGAGAATACGGTCTGCAATATCACTCTTAGTTTCCAAGGACTTGATATTGATCCCTTCCTCTTTCGCGACCTCCTTCAATCGTTTAAGAGTCAGCTTCATCAGCCCATCATGACTGTACAAGTCCTCTTCATCACTCTCTGTGTTGTTTACTACAACCACAACTTGTCCTTCGTAGATCACGTACACTCGGCGTTCATAACACACAGCGACACTTTTACTTCCATCAGAGACATCATTGTCAAATTCGACTTCTCCAAAATACAAGGGAGAGTCCTCGTCTCTGTACCTCTCTGGATGACCAGGCTTGCAATCACATTCTTCGCCGACTGTGTAATGATCTTCGTCGTTACCTTCTAGGTAAAGCTTGGTTGTGGTTTGAACAACTTTGTTGTCTTCATTCAACTCGGCGAAACAACTAATCTTCTCAAGGTGATGAAAATGCTCTGGTTCAATCATAACAGGTACACGGGTTCCACACCCTTCAGGTATCTCACTAGTGAGATCGGCGGCGGCCATGATGATGGCTGTCGCGTATGTCTTGTACTGTGAAATATGCTGGATAGTGAGTGGTCTACATCCCTCTATAATCTTGCGAAGTGTTGTTTTTTTCATACCGGTACTTAAATCTCAGAGTTTCTGAATAATATCAATTTATATTCAGATTTATGCACTACAATATATTATTTCACGATTTCTCTATAGCATAAGTACACGTAGGAGTATTAAGAGAATCATGCTAGGACAGTTTAACCATTCTGCGAACAAGAATCGATCAGTTCTATACTGCGATTTCTCGAATGCGTATGCATGAAATGGGAACGCAATGAGAGATACTGAGTAAGGTATGACACATATATCAGTAGGAATGGCGAGAGAAAGACTAATGCATACGATGACATTGGTGCTGTAGTCTCGAGATACTGAATCTAGTCCCTCGATGCAGTAGATGAGGAAACCTATTTTTGATATGACTATCGGTATGGCTAGTAAGGAATACAAACCTACTACAAAAGGGATGTCAGCCATAAATAATACTAAGGACCCTAGAGTCGTATAGATAGCGAATAGAATAGCAAATGTAGACATAATTTGTTATGGAGATCCGATATGACAAAATCAATTTTCAATTATTTTGACAGCATAGTTAAGAGGTCAAATACATCATTGTACTCTAATTCATAATCACATACCTCGAGTACCGTTTCCACGATAGGCAATAAAAGTTGATGGTACTCTGGCGGTATATGGCTAAGAGGAGGATAGTTGTTGTATCTAAGGTAGTATTCAATGTCTCCTGCGTTATCCTGGTCTTCCCATGTGCTCATGGACCCGAGGTATTGATCGAGGAATTGGGCCATACGATAACTGTTAGAGTCTATTGGCTTTTGGTAGGAAATCTCAGAAGATCCTTGTATATGAAGAGTTGACATTTGTCTTTATTCTTATCAATTACTTAATTCATTTAACTCATGAACAGTAGGGGCAATCATCTAACATCTGAATTATCCGAATCGGCTTCTCTTCAAACATCTCAGGCAAATCATCTGGTGTAAATAAGCATGTAGCAACTTCTACAACATTGTTGAAAATGTCATCGATACCATCTTCGACTCCTTGTGAGTCGATACGCCTGCCAAGAATAAACAGTTTGCCACAGAGCTTGCTACAGCACGGCCATGTGAACCAGCTTAGTCCATTCATGTTTACACCCAGTTCTAGAATTTGGTCCCGTATCTTACGGTAATATAGTCCATTCGGAGAGTTCGGAATCCCGATCTTCTTCAGACGACGCTCTACGGTTTCGAGACAGCTATATTCTCCGGAGACATATGTCTCCATCTTTTCCTTCAAAACTCCATAAAATGTCTGACCATCATCATCTGACTCTTGGAACAGTTTTTCACATTCAGCATATACTTGTGGATCCCACAATGTTTTGACATAGGCCTTCCACTCTTCTTCATTGAGTAGGATACCTTCTATTATCATGACTGTTGTGTACGACATTGTCTGATGTTTTCAGAAGAAATTATGTGAAAACTCAATTGTAACTTTTTTCTACTCTAATGGCTAGAAAATAATACGATAATCACCTTGTTTTCACATATCACCACGTACAAATACTCCGTCGACCCACCACTCACTGTATTTTGAGATCCGAGCAGGTCCTTTATCCCTATGCCTCTTTCCTCTCTTATACCAGGCTAAGTACCCATTTGGCATGGTAATTGCTGGTTTATCATCATCTCTATGACACTCATCATTCACAAACCACTCTTCATGACCATTTGCCCACTGCCTCGCAGGTGCTGTTTCATTATGTCTCATCCCGTTAATATACCAAGCACGATATCCAGACGCAAGTTGTACAGCAGGTAATTCCCCTCTACGATGCAATCTCCCATCTTTGTAGAAATGCTGATCACCATCCTCACTTGTGATAGGTGTTCCTCCAAGAGTGTGAGGTGATTCGTGCTGACATTCCGCATATATACGTTCGCTTTCAGAGAACACCATGTCTTTAAAACTCCTGCTTGTCTTACAAACCCTATCAATTTCTCGCGTAAGAAGATATGGACTTAGATAATGTACAAAAACGTTATATAGTTCATCGTGTGCCAGTATAAGGATACTCATTAATGAGTTCACCTCCCGTATTTAAATACGAATTAATAAAATTACCCGAAAAGAGGCTGAGTGAACTCTCTCATGTCCAGACATCTCCAATTTATGGCAGATTTCGCACTGTCAATCTCCTTGAAATCGAGAGTACTCAAGAATTCCCTACAATTTAACGCGTGCTGTTCGCCCGCATATATGATTACATGTCTTGGCTCAACTGGCTGAGTCCATGTCTCTTCTTGTACACTTGGGTACTTATCGATATCAAACTCCTTAAAAATACGAGCCAGCGTGTACCCATCGACAAGCGGTACCATTACATTCGCTAAATTCCGCCCAAGAGAATCCGCATATGGCTTGGCATCATCATCAAACGGACCTTCTATGACTGCAAGATAATCTATATCTCGTTTGATCGTTGCCTGTACTTTCCCTGAAAAAGATTCAAGAACCTTGTTCATAACAAATTCCGAGATTTTCCCTCTAACGCTCCGCAATGCCTTACTAATTTCTTTGTTGGAACTTGTCACGGACTGTAGTGATGCTCCAAGGTATGTCGCAATGTCTGGATACGCCTGTATACGTCGTAGTAGAGTGCGCAGATAGTTTGCCTGCCGATCGTTGAGGTAGGGAACATGAATGAGGAGATCAATTGTTTTCTCGATATCCGTATCAGGGACACCGTCAACCTGACGTATGTTGACATAGTGGGCCCTCATATTTCTACATGCAGGAATATAACGACTCGCTTTTTGAAAACACGCATCAAATTTTGTGATGAGACGTGATAGATAAAAGTTCTCTGCATCGGGATGGATCCCTCTTCCAGCAAGTCCTTCTCTTGACCATCCATCCCCCTTGTACGCGGAGACTTCAAGATAGAAATCAATGAAGACATCGCTTGTCTCAAACAGTTCCGCTAGATAATTCTGGATCTCAACCGCTCCCTGCAAGTCTCCGCAATCATCCTCTTCCCCATGATATTCACCGAATATATAAATCATCTTCCCATACTCGTCGCTCCAATGCTGAGTAAGAGACATAGGTCCTGACAGGTATTCCACGACAGGACCAGTAGGACACGACTGAGAACATACCTTTTCAGCACAAGGTATACAAAGAGTCTGCATGGAAATAGGGTTGCCTCCAGGGGTGACAACAACTGTTGGACTATCGTTACAACGTTCGCATAATGCCATTTATATACAATTTTGTTTTTCGATGACTACTTTCATGGCTACATTTCTCCGTAGCCCGGAATAAGGTACTCCATATATATTTCCATGAGACGTGAAGACATATTGCCGTTAGCATTCGCTAACCAGAACAAACGGGCATTCGGTAGCTTGTGTTTTATGAATTCACAGATATACTGCGAGTCAACATCCATACCACATTCACCCCCTACCGAGACAGAATCTTTATGCTCATAAATTGTCCACCTTTGATTTAGCGAGTCCCGAAACATCCACTGCATGGTAGTTGGATAGTCTCCTTGTACGTGTGGATCGCCCAGTACCTCAATCAGGTAGTCTGTCGTTACAACTAGTGCGGCATGTTTGCATGTATCATAAATATCCATTGATGGGTCTTGTATCATTTCTCATATATTCTTACCTAAAGATACAAAATTTCAATTGACGATATTTTTCTCGAAGTTGATTTGAAGTCTTATCTAGATAAAAAATAACGATGCAACCCATATTTGAATGCGGTATATGCCACAGCATATTGAAGACGAAAGTAACACTCCGTCAGCATACGAAAAGCAATAAAAAGTGCTTATCCCTACGCGAAGAGATACGACAGAAGGAAGAGGTTGTAGAGGAGTCAGGGGATGAGGGGTCGTCGGAGGAGTCAGAGGGGTGGTCGGAGGAGTCGGAAGAGTCGTCGGAGGAGTCTGAGGAGTCTGAGGAGGAGTCTGAGGAGGAGTCTGAGGAGTCTGAGGAGGAGTCTGATGAGGAAGGAGATGGAAAGGAGGATGTTGTTGAGACTATTTCTAGCTTATCCAGTTATGTAGCAAAACTAGGTGAAGTTCTAGAGCGATTTGAGAAGGTGGAGATGAACATGAGGACCGGAGGGAATGAAGGGAATGAAAAGAATGAAGGGAAGGAAGGGATAGATGAGGGAACCGCTTGTATAATTTGCGTGAATGATGTGGCTAGGTATGCTGCGGTACCTTGTGGGCATACGAGGTTCTGTGGAAACTGTGCTGACCAAATGCTCATCCGTGCTTATGCGGCAGGCAATGAGCCGAAGTGTCCATGCTGCAGAGTACATGTTTCGCAATACATGCGAATTATATACTGATGAATATCCAATAGCGCAGTCGACGATGCCTAATACGATTGAAGTCGTCGGAGATTTTTCTTCAATAGTCATCGTATACTTGCATATAATCGTACTTCGGAATGCCGTCCCAAGTAGATAAGTACTCAGTGTAGTATGTTCCATATACATAGGGGTTCTTATCCCTCATAATTACACTTCTCCAATGTGTTATATCTATGCGAGACGTGATATGACTTGAGTGATGATATCCTCCGCATGTCCAACCCCATCCATCATTGTAGCACTTCCTATCTTGATGGAGCTCAATAAGACTGTTCAACTCTCTTATGATCCTGTATCGAGGTTTATTTAATACTGCAATCTGCGCCTTCATCTTTACTTCAGCAAGAGCATCCTTAAAGAACTTATCGAAGATGATTTCGCGGATTTCTCTATTTTCCATGACTTTTTCATAGGCGACTTCGCGGGTGAGAATTGCCATAAATATTGATTGTATATTCAAAAGAGTATACAATTTTTCATTTTAAATATTGTTATGCGCGCGTTTTCTCACAGCATTTCTCCCAATTTCTCATATAACAACTCATCCTGTCTCTTACGTTCTGCTGCTATATTCTCTGCCATATTTTATGAGCAGAACGTTCCGGGACAACCATCTGTTGGGAAACAATTGCCGGCGGCTGGTGCTGCTATAGAGAAGCATCTTTTGCACCCTGGAAGATCACATCTTCCAAATCCGCTTTCCGCGCATGCTTCCACCATATTCTTGGGTTTGTAAGGTGTCTCAAACTTTTCGTGTTTCTTCTTCGACTCAATTAAAGCCGCTATCCCGATTCCCAACGCTGCTAGGGCAAGGAGAAGAAGTAAGCCTCTTATGCCTTCTGACTTGTCGAACATTTATATATGGAAAAAGAAAAAGGAATGAAAACTTATGTACATGAACTCAAGAGAATATAACACTTTGACAAGAAGATGTACATATCTTACTTCTTTCCATATAAAAATTTTATCTTCAATCGGAAAGGATCCTATACGAGAATGCGGATACGTTCCCAAATTTAGGTGGAGATCCTGCAGGGTATATGTTGATGGACATCGATCTCATGTTTTCTTCTCTTTTCTATGTGCATGTGTTTCTTTTGTTGAGTTCATATCAAGTTTATATTACTTTTTGCTAACCTGTACGTGTCCGCACTCGAACTCAGGATCTGACCATTATATATCTCAAGCGTGTTAGTGATTTCGGTGTGCGCTCTATCTATCGCTGGCACCGGAGTTGGAATTGGAAGTGCCCATAATAGATCGGTAAACTCACGGAATTTCTCTAAAGCATCCGTAAATCTGATAACAATTTCTTCCGTGGCATGCATAGACGCAGCCGCTTTCGCTCCTAATTTAACAACATCCCTAGCAACGTCGGTTACACTTATAGGCATATTAAGAGCAAATTGATCTGACATGCTATTTGGTACATCTGTGTCACCTCTTTGTCGCCAAATTTGGTCAAGTTGGTGCTGAACCCCTTTCAGTACTCCCCCACGAAGTCTCCTCTTGCTTCTACGTATCTTCCTTCCACTTTTTTGTCGGGGGCCTTTGCGTCTTGGACTATTTTGTCTTGGACTTTTTCTTCTTGCGCCTCCACTCCTTCTCATTTGGTTATAGTATTCATATTTTTTTTATATGAATTCCATATCATTTGTATCCTTTAACATAAACCTCTAACACTCTCCTAGTAGGCTACAACAATCACCTAGACACTCAGTTGGATCACCACCCGCATCAGGTGCTTTAATATACGCCGATGTATCACTCCACCGCGGCCCATTATACTGTGGCTTACCTTGATTCTTACCTTGATTCTTACCTTGATTCTTACCTTGATTCTTACCCTGTGTTTTATCACGTTGTTTTGGACGTTCCTCACCAGATCCAGCTGCTCCAGCCCCTCTACTCCTTCTCCTACTTCTCCTACTTCTTCTCCTACTTCTTCTCCTACTTCTCCTACTTCTCCTGCTTCTCCTGCTTCTCCTACTTCTTCTCCTACTTCTCCTGCTTCTCCTACTTCTCCTGCTTCTCCTACTTCTCCTGCTTCTCCTACTTCTCCTGCTTCTCCTACTTCTCCTGCTTCTCCTGCTTCTCCTGCTTCTCCTACTCCTGCCTCTCCTCTTACTGCGGTGCATACGACTTATTATTCGCCGACTTCTCATTTGTTATTGTGAGATAAAATATAATTTGCATTGATATGAATGATATGCGAAGGTTGCTGATGTATCTGGTCTAGTCTCGTGTGGAGTAGGGAGAAGATATGTACAAGATCCTTGGTTAATATAAAAACTTTATCTCTGTAATAAATGTCAGCTTTAATATATGTTGTTCTTGTGTTTTTACTCATTGTAAGTGTTGCTGCTATCGTAATAGCATCCATATCTATGTCTAAGCAAAATAAACAGTGTGTGGACTGTAAGGGGTGTACGACCAGTGGGTGCGAGAAGCTTCGAGAGGGAGAGATACATAATTATGTTCCGTCTGGGCTAACAGGGATTAACTATGATCCGAAGATGTGCAAGTCTCTTATGTCACGTTGTACTGGTTCTGGTGCTAATTGTAATATTACGAAATCCCCTAGAACACAGTCTTTCTTTGGTTATAGGATTACAATTAAGGGTACGGATCCGTCGGTATCCGGTATGGAGTGTGGGTTTAAGTACGATGGACATAATCTATGTGATGCTAATAAAAGATCTACGAACAACTGGAATGATGCGGGTCGTCCGGTATGGATATATTATCCTAGTAATGTGCTAAGTATGAATAAAGGCAATATACCGTATGTAATATACTTCTCATTTATACCTTGGAACGCTAAGAGTTTGGATCCTGTTGATGGTAACGGGTTGTACAGTCCTGACCGTGTGAATACCTGCACGTTTGGTGATCAGTGCGATTTAGCTCCGATGTCACCATTATGGATTCAGCTACAGTTGCAAACGTTTCTAGCAGCTGGTTATGCGGTAGTATTGACAACGATGATTGGGGACGATTCTTATATGTACCAAGAGTGTGCTAAAAATTTCTCGTCATCTCCATATGATCTCTGTTGGAATGGTGGTGATAATCCTGACGCGCGGTACTTGAACGCTTTATTTACGTTAATTGAGGGAGATAAGTTGTTCGAGAACGACTATGATCTTATCCCTGCTGATCCTGTATTGGGATCTCTTCCTATGGGTGCTGATTCTTTTCCTAAGTCGTCTGTGTCGTTGAATCATGATAGCTGTGGGTTAATTGGTTACTCTGTAGGTGCTCAAATGGTGAGTAGAGCAATTAACGATTTCGGTAACAATAGTACTTATCTTCCTAATTCTCCCAAAGTGGACGTTGCATGCATGATTTCTGGAGGTAGTTTACATTGTTATCAGTATTGTAATGGCGATAGCACAACTGTAAGAGGACCTGATAAATCACTTTGTAAATCGCAGCCTGGTGATTTTGGACCTTGCTGGGATAAGGATGGTCTTGGATGTTGTCCTGCTGATCTGACTGAGCCTCGTTACGACGACAATCCTGGGAATTATAGTTATCATCCTCCTGTAATACTTGTACAGACGGATTTTGATTATTTTGCTGATCCTAGAGCATCTGAGAACTATTATAGAACGTTGAACAAGAAGTCTGCAGGAGCGGTTGATACGGAGATTGTGCATGGATTATGTGGCGATCATAATCTATTTCCTGCGGCAGTTGTTCCGGTGCTACAGTTCTTTGTTAAGCATATGTCGTCTACACGTTATACGACTCTTATTCGTTCCACTGAAATGGATCTTTGAGGACTTCTGCGATGAATTGTTGAATAGGACCTTGACTTTCACTTACACATGAATTTTGTACGCAGCTCATAGTGAATTCTAATCCTCCTGAGAATTTGAACTCTGTACTCCAAGTAGGAGAGCTGTATGCAGCTATGTTGTTCTTGAGTGGTTCGTACGCTTTGATTGTTCCTCCGGGGAAGTAAACATTACAGCTACAGTATCCATATGTGGAACCAAGATGTCCGAAACATGGTATGACACCATATATTGTGTTGCTGTTTGGGTTGTCGTAGATATAAAACCAATCAGGACCCATAACACCACAATTGTATGTGTATTCTTGACTCCAAGCATTTGCTCCAAGACACCAAGGAGCACGGATCTTATTCTTGTCTAGTTCTACAGCGTTAGGACCTGCATAATTTATTAGATTATTACAGTAAGCTTCTTGCGCATCTCCCATTAGAGGATCATTAGCTGTCGTACTGAGTACATTCATGTATACTTCGGCCATTCCCGAGCACGTAGTCCAAATATTACCACATGATAGTCCTGATGATGCATCCCAGTCAACAAATGCAATCGGAGTTGTTGCTCCGTGTAGATACCGATTGTAGACATTTGATTTTGTTTGCGCATTTTGTGTCTCTTCTAGGCCTGTTTGTGTTGTGTTAATGGGAGAACCATCCGTGATCCCAGAGTGCGAGACACCTCCATATGAAACTGTTTTCTCGTATGAGTAGTATTGTTGACCAGTTGAGTCAATATTCATATATTTTTGCCCTCCATTCCCGCTTGTCCCGGCAAAATTGAGTAGGGTCTGTAATTTTGGCGGAAGAAGCGCGTTGAGATCGATTTGATTCCAGTCTTTGCGGCCGTTTGTGTTTGTTAATAGCCAAAGGAGAGTTCCGAGAAATGTGAAGGCAGAAGAGGAGTATTGAGCTGCTGGGTAGTTCGAAGGCGCGTACCAGTTTGTTGTATCTAGTGCCTGTGTATTTGGAATATATGTGCCATTGACTTCCTTCCACCCCGGGATCCAGTCAAACCCTATGATTTCTCCAACAAATTCTATAGGGCCGATTGCGTGTGTTCGCGATGCAAGTTGTGCAGCTGTATCTATTCCCCAAATAGAGTCAGAATCTGGTATTCCCGATCGCATCATTGATACTTCGTATATTGAGAGATTTTGTATGATATCCTGGTAAGAGCTAGGAGGAACAACCTTACAATCACAGTATTCCCCCTCTCGAAAAGCAACTGAATCAGGATCTTTCGAAGCAGTGGTTCCATTTTTGTTTTTCCAAGCCCATTTACATATGTCATCCGGGCAAAAAGGTGATTGGCACGTGTTACCGTACGAAGGGTCAAGGGGTATTGGACATAGTTTCTCGCAGCTATTATTGCAGAAGAGGCTAGTATCTCCTGGACATGACTTGATAAGACCATTCGTCGGACAGCAGAAAATCCAGTCCTGTAATCTTTGTGTGATACTGATTGGATTTGTTTTTGGAGATTGAGTATTGGAGTTCTTGGTAACTGTTTCTGTGAAATTCGATGTTGCAAATCCTTTAGTCATATTATATATATCTTTATATGTAACAGCGGGAGGTGCACCTCTCTGTCCTTTTGGTCCTGCGTACCACGAAATAAATTCGTTAACATCTGCGTGCGGATTATTCTGTCTCCATAATTTGTAGAGTTGAGCGGCGACCATTGTAGCAGTGACTGGTTTGGTACCGGATCCAAAGTAGAACTTTGGTTCTGTTTTTGCATCTGCACATAGTGATGATTTTGCGTTATAGGCTCCGCAGAATGTGGCCCATTGCGATACTGGTCCAGTATTAAGAGGGGTATTTTTGAGATGAATTGCAATACCGAATTGATTTGAAGATATCCAGCCATTATTAGCGTCATCCCATTGACCTTTGTCTTTTATGTTAGTTTGAAGAGCTAAATTTAGCTTCTGTTTGAGATAAAGTTTGAACGCTGTCATCTTGTCCTGGGTTTTGCTATCATAGCGTTCATATTTATCAGATAGCTCATGCGACTTGACAAGCGCGGTAATGGAAATTATTATAGATACTATGGTGAGTAGCACAATAACGACCACTACAATCTTCATTTATTAACATGAGATAAATGTAGTTCAAATACGTATCGGTATAATACGACTTTGTAAAACAATTTTGTAAAACGATTTATTGTAGTAAGTATTTTATTCACAATGTCGATGTGCCATATCTCAATTTGTCAACCAGATCTAAGGAATATATTGCAATCTGTTATTGCACGTTTTCTCTATCGTGAACATATCAATAATATGTGTGGGGCGAATACATACCTAAACGAGTTATTTACCGATGATTGGAGGTATGTTTATAGAATATGTTTGCATCACCAACCCCATAATTATGATGGACCGGCAATATGCACCAACAACAGATTGTTTATGTACTTTGATTATAGAGAACGACCAGATACTCAATCCTGGTATAAGGAAGGGAGATATCATAGAGAAGGAGATCAACCAGCTGTAATATATGCGGACGGTACTCAGGAGTGGTGCAAGGAAGGTCTTATTCATAGAGAGGGAGATCTACCGGCAAAGATTTACCCAAACGGTACTCAGGAGTGGTTTCAGGAAGGGAAGCGTCATAGAGATGGGGATCAACCGGCAATAATCTATGCGAACGGTAATCAAGTGTGGTGGAAGGAAGGAAGGTTATGCAGATGGAGTTCATTATGAGATAAATGTAATTCAAATACATATGCTGAACAGAGATAGTATAAGGAAGGGACGTATCATAGAGACTGGGATCTACCGGCAATAATTTTCGCGAACGGTGAGCAGTTCTGGTTTAAAAAAGGGAAGCATTATAGAGACGGGGGAACCCGGCAGTAATCTACGCGGACGGTACTCATTGCGTGGTGGAAGGATGGTTTTATAGACGGTGCTCTACTCTATATGGTATTCCTTTCGTCTACCACAACTCTTAAGATGAATTATAACATCAAGTATTGTTATGCAAATAACAACACTAATGTCTACCATCTCTAATATATGTCAACCACATCTTAGAAGAATACTACAATGTGTTGTTTCACGATTCCTCTTCCGTGAAGATATTAATAATATATGTGGGGCGAATACGTATCTCAACGAGTTATTTCTCGAGGATTGGCGGTATGTTTATAGGATATGTCTGCATCACCAACCCCATAATTATGATGGACCGGCTATAATCAACGAGAAAGGTACTCAGAAATGGTATAAGGAAGGGAAGTTGCATAGAGACGGGGATCAACCGGCTGTAATCCACAGAGAAGGTACTCAGGAGTGGTATAAGAAAGGGAAGTGTCATAGAGACGGGGATCAACCGACAGTAATCTACGCAGACGGTGGTCAGGAGTGGTTTAAGGAAGGGAAGTGTCATAGAGAAGGAGATCGACCGGCAAGAATCTATGCGAACGGTAGTCAGGTATGGTGTAAGGAAGGGAATATTCATAGAGACGGGGATCAACCGGCAATAATCAACGTGGACGGTCTCCAGAAGTGGTTTAAGGAAGGGGTATTTATAAAATTAAAATTAAGATGAATTATAGCATCAAGTATTGTTATTTGCATAACAACACTAATGTCTACCATCTCTAATATATGTCAACCACATTTTAGAAGCATACTACAATGTGTTGTTTCGCGATTCCTCTTCCGTGAAGAGATTAATAATATATGTGGAGCGAATACGTATCTCAACGAGTTATTTCTCGAGGATTGGCGGTATGTTTATAGGATATGTCTACATATTCAACCTCATAGTTGCGATGGACCAGCAATAATAAACAACGGTGATCAGTTCTGGTATAAGGAAGGGGTACTTCATAGAGACGGGGATCAACCGGCAGTAATCTACGCGAACGGTGATCAGGAGTGGTTTAAGGAAGGGAATCGTAATAGAGAAGGGGATCGACCGGCAATAATCTTCGCGGACGGTGATCATGAGTGGTGGAAGGAAGGGAAGCTGCATAGAGACGGGGATCAACCGGCTGTAATCGGCGCGAACGGTAATCAGGAGTGGTGGAAGGAAGGGAAGTGGCATAGAGACGGGGATCAACCAGCAATAATCGGCGCGAGAGGTACTCTTTGAGTGATGTAAGGAAGGGAAGCGTATAAAATAATAATTACGACGAAGCTTTTTTCACGGTTGTTCCCATATTTTTCTACACTTGTTCGTCACTTATCAAAGCATGTCCTATTTCCTTCTCAATATCTTCGTTCAGTGTTGTGTATGACAAGTCGTTTATCCTTGCGCAGACAACACACGCCGCAACGCATGTTACTCCTGCAATAACTATGGATATTATGAGTCCCATTCACTATGCTGACCATGATGAAAAGAGATTTCATTTTACATGATACGGACCGCATTGTAAATCACGATACAAGTAGGAAAAAAGGAAAGAATTAGAGACAGTATATAAATGTACAAGCGTACGAATAGGTCTAGGAAGCGATCTCTACCCCGCATTATCGTTACAAAGCGTTGCTCACGGAGAAGAAGATCCAAACATCATTCTCAAAAGGGATCCAGACGACGTTCTGGAGGAAAGAGATCCAGACGACGTTCTGGAGGAATGAGATCAAGACGACGTTCTGGAGGAATGAGATCAAGACGGCGTTCTCGAGGAATGAGATCAAGACGGCGTTCTCGAGGTAGTGGGAATAGAAGTCCATCTGTTATCCTTGAGAATATGGATGCAAGAGAACGTGTAATTTATGATAAGTTATCTAACTGTTATGAAGATCAAGATATCCGAAATGCTGTCCTTATAGAAATAGGTAGAGAACAAGCAATTAAGAATCAGAGGCGAAATAGCTCTACATTGCAGGAAGAAGATCAGGATATAATAGATGCACGAATGGAGAGACGATTGACAAGAGCAATACAAAGAATTATCTCCGATAAGTATAGATCAAGACAAACAAGGATCAGGCCTCTTAAAACTTGCCTAAAACTCATTGGTCCAATTCTTGCAATCGCAAGCGCTGCAATCAACGTAAACGAACATTATGGTTTAGTAAGCCCCTACAACGCACCCGTACCATACTATCCAATCGATGAAATACCGGATAAATTCAAAGATGTAGCTAACGACTTCAGTGTAAATAGAGCATATGAACCAAGCACACCTTACGAGTGCATATCACGACCTTATGAATACATATCGGAAGGTGTACACGGACAGGTATATAGCGCGTGTAGAACTCCGTACAATTGCGAGTTTGTAGTTAAGAAGTCAAGGTTGGGTCCAGAATTTGAGAACGAAGTAGAGAAACTGGCTAGCCTAAACGATAGCGGTATAACTCCAAAAATCTACGCGGCGTGGACAGACCCTAAATATGGCTATATAGTAACGGATAAACTCGAGAAGTGTAGACCTAGAAGAGAAGAGTATCTGGACGTTTTGGATAAATTAAATAAGAGAGGTTACATTCATAGAGACCCTCACTACAATAACTTTATGTGTGATAGATCATCGAATCTACATGCTATCGATCTATCGAGATCTATAAATATAGATTCGGTACTCCCAGGAACTGCAAGAGATATGATAGAGAAGGACAGACGTGTTGTTAAACGTGAGAATAATTGACTCAAATTGATTTAAAGTCATATCTATTTATCATCAAATTAAGATGTCAACTGTATATATTGTGCATGTATATGAGATCAGCGAAGACTATAGCTATCAGACCGTTAAAACGACGGTTGAAATCCTCTCGTGTATTGCTTCAAGCGAAGAGATTGCTTTGAAATGGGCTGAGCTTCAGTACAAAGAAAATTATTATATAAGATTTGATATCATCGAATGCAAGCCACAATCTGTCGATGAATATCATATCAAATGTCTCATTGAAGAGGAAAAAGAATCATTGAGACTGGGGCGATTGAAACAGCGCGACAAAGAACTTGCGGATCTTGACAAACAGAAAGAGGAGATTCTTGCGAAATATAAATACTTAGGCTAAATATTTTCATGCTAGGAGATATACTTCTCCGGGAGTATTTTCCGCAGTAGGTCCTACTAATTTCTTGAAGTAGAGATGGTACACCATGGTCGGGACTCGTTCTCCAGCCTCTTTCCTCAATTCGTTCCATCCTCTTCCATCTCTTACGAAATACACAACGGTGATTGTGTATCCATTCTCTTGCGCTAAGGCATAGAACTCTTCTCTTCCTTCTTGTGTAGGATTAGTATTGTCTATACAGATATCTTCTCCCTCCTTCATAGCTCTCCTTGTCTCTTTCATCACTTTTGCTTTTGTTTTTAACACATCTTGGGAGATATGAGTGTATCCTAGAGGGAGTAGATGTTCAGAATAATATTTGCTTTTTCCGCAGCCTGGCATGCCTACAAAGAGCGTCATGTTCTTACCAGGAGTGTGTATAATCGGTGGGAGAGGGAAGAAGTCTTCTGGAGATATACATTCAATTCCTATATTTTCCGCGAAGAGCTTGTCGCTATCTGAAAAGTCTTGGGGTCTTCCTAGGGCATCTCCTACAAAGATAGCTTCCTCCACTGGTACATATTCGCAGAACATTTCCCACATACCTATCTCCGGTTTCCTGTATTTGTCTTTCTCTGTGGCGATGAAGGCGAAACAAGGGATGCCAAGTTTCTCTATGCATGTTTGGACTCTTTTGACGCGTTTTTCCTTTTCTTTTCCCGATTTCGCGAATTGGTTGGTGAAGATGGCGATTGTCCATCCTTCGTCTATTAATTCTTGTAAGTTCTCCTTTCTCCCTGGGAGAATATATACGTCATCCTCATCTCTTGGGAAAACGTGGTTTTCTGCATAAGTAAGGGTCATATCCATGTCGAACGCAGCTACCTTATATGTTGAGTCGATTGAGGGGATATGGTAGAAAACTGTGTCTTGCTTGTGAAAGGTATGTGATTGCATATCCTGTCTTATATTTTTTCTTTGTAAATTCAATTTAGTACGTATAATTGCCTTGGTATTTTCAGATATCCCAGTCCAGCATTCTTTGTTTCCTAGATTATCCAGTACTCTACGTGCTCTACGATTATACTTATTATGAGGATTAGGATATTGATGTATTGCCTGTTCAGAGCATATGAGAAGTACAACTATTAATTCTGGATTGATTGAAAGAAGCTTTGTGATATATGAATCCATTTTAATAAATGGATTCAAAATTGATTAGAAATCATATCATGAATATTGCATTGCTTGTCTGTATTAAATAACAAGAGATCCTGTCTTGCAGAGAAATATTATATCTGTTGACTGCTTATTCATCTACTAAGAACGCACGCCGGATGCCGCTACCTTATCTGTTGAGTCGTGCGAGGGGATATGGTAGAAGTTGTGTCTTGTTTGTGGAATATATTGTAAGGAGTGCGATAATTCATATTCTCTAACCAGCCAAAACAAAAAATCAATAAAATATGTATGTAAAGTAAATGGCAGAAGAAGGTGGTGACGCAAGTAGTGCAGAGGGAATGGGAGATAATTTTGACGAAACGCGCGATATGGCGGAAGATCCTCTTGGGAATGAAGCGGATTTTGAAAAGACACTTAACCAACAATTCCAGGATGCTCGGACGGAGGAGGAGTTCCAGAAAGCTGTTGCAGCACTGGCAGATTTAAAAGGATATCAAGTTAGATCTGCTGGTAGTGTGATCGCAGGAGCTGAGAGAATATCAGTTGCTGAGGGTGAAGCAGCAACTAACACAGCAGATAAGACAGCATCTGATTATAATACATTTGACCCTGCCAATCCTAGCGCGGGAGGAGTTGACCCTGTTGATGACTACAACAACTTTGATAAAACTCAGGAACGATTTAAGCAACAACAGCAATATGTTGACTCATTGAAAAAGACGTGTAATGATTTAAATAATAGGCTAACTGATCTCACTGGGGATGCAAAAGCCGAAATTGAACAGTTAAAGGAAACTGTTAGTGATCTCGAGGCGAAATTAAAGAGGGCTGGAAAGGCCAAGGCAGACCAGCAAGCCGCACTCAAAGCTCTGATGGAAGGGGCTAGTGATGCCGCTGAAAAGGCTGTTGAAAAGATTGATCCGGAGAAGGGGAAGGCTAGTCTGGGAGAAGGGTATAAATTTATGATGAAAATCATTTTTCTCGTTGTAGTACTCGGAAGTGTGGTTGCAATTTTGCTTACGCTAGCTATCGAAGGCGAAAAGCATAGCGGTTGTTTCATGATTTCATTTGGCAGTGGCTCAGCTGATGATCCTTTGAGTGGATCGTATCACCCTGGTGTTTGGGGAATGGCTAAAGGCGGAAGCACGTGTAGTGGAGCGGGGTGTGGTACAGGTGTAAACGGTAACTATATCAGAGACACAAGTTGTGGATGTGGTACTGCTGTACATGTAACAGGTGCAAATCCCGATGAAGAGCTTAAAGCGGCGTGTGTTAAGTCAAGCTCTCCTGGATCCGCCAGTGATGTCGGAGTGTACCCGTTTTGTTGTGAATGTGCTGCTGCTAATCCTCTTTGCGCAGATACGTTTAAACAGAAAGGTGACGTGTATTATCAGTGGTCACAATCGGACCCTAGTGATATTTTAGGAAATGCTTTTAAAGGTCTTGTGGACGCAGCAGATGCTGCTGGTGATGCAGGTGGAGGTTTCTTTAAGAACTTTTTTCAACATCTCGGTTTCTTGAAGTATATCCTCTTCGCTATTATTGGCATTGTTGTACTATATCTTTTCTTGGTCCTTGGACGGTTTCTCATGGAGAAAATGAAGGAACATAACGAGGAGAAAGAAGGAGAGAATGAAGCTCGGGAAGAGGGGAGAAACCGAGAAGAAGAACGAGAAGAACGAGAAGAACAAGATAGGGATAACGATAGAGGGAGTGATAGGAGAGATCATGACAGAGGGAGTGATAGGAGAGATCATGACAGAGGGAGTGATAGGAGAGATCATGACAGAGGGAGTGATAGGAGAGATCATGACAGAGGGAGTGATAGAGAGTACGGTAGAAATCGCATGCGCAGTATGAGATTGAGGGTAAGGTAATTAGATCTCTGAATATACGAATAGTTTTTTCTGAATTATGTACAAATGGCGGGATATCTACACTCACTACTTGGTATGTTTGGTCTTGGAGATACATACAATCCATTATCAAAATATGAAGAAGCATTAACGGCAGCGAAAGACAAGATGAATGATACTGTTGCACAAGGTACGCTAAAGGTACTTATCGACGTCGATAAAACTATAAATCAATTAAATGTTCTTTTGGGTGTGTATGCTGATTACCAAGCATTTGAGACGAATTTTACTCGAAACTTGGCTTCATTTGCTAGTGGTGGAAATCAGACACAAATCGCTATTCTTGCAGTTCTTGTGCTTATTATAATTGTATACCTATTCATCGCTCCAAAATAAAAAAGAAAACTGTATAGTGTATAAACGATGGAAGCTATTGGAATGGTCATGCTAGGTGGAATGTTTATTGGAGGAATGATATCAGGTAGTAAGTACCAGGATACAGTTGATCAAATCCAGAAACAAACAAATGCGATCAATGATACTACCAACCAACTTAATAGCGAATATTCGGCATTGATGGGGGATTTTGACAATTATCAGCGAGATTACAAAGATAACATAACAAAATACCAAACTCTTCAGGATGTACAAACAGCCCAACTCAACGTCTTGAAGGCAAAATATAATGCTCAACAGTTTACCACGCGTATAATGGGAATCACGCTGGCTGCATCTGTGTTCTTCATCCTTCTTCTCAAGCTGTTCTTGCCAGCGGGAGGAATGGTTACCGTACTGAAAAATCTCTGGAATGGTATATTTGGACACGATGATGGGAAAGGAGATGGAGAAGGAGATGGAGATGGAGATGGACATAAGTATGATAGATCGGTGGGGAGTTCCTCAAATCCGCATGTCAATTCACAAGGTAATTCCCATGTACATGGAGACTCAGGTAAGAATAATGGGAAAACACATGACTGGTGGTCTCTTAATTGGATATAAATTAGAAGAATGATTTCTCTTCAAATCAAAGATTTACGTTTGATTTGTTCGCGCAAATACAGGGGTTTAAAGAAAAGTGGATAAATAGTGTTATGGAAGCCGAAGATGACGAAGGGAATGTTGAGTACAAGCGGAACTTGCTCAATAAAACCGAGGATCGCATCGCGAATTTAGCTACTCAAATGCGCTTTAGGTGTGATGAGGGAGCTGGAGAGGCTACCTATGAGTTGGGGGTGGCCGATAACGGAGATATACTCGGAATGAGTAAACACGAGTATGAGGAAACTATGAAGACGCTTTCTCAAGCTGTGGAAATAAACAATTACTCGGTCACCCTCATCACCTCTACAAATGTGGAGGAGGGGGAGGGGGAGGAGAGGGAGGAGGGGGAAGAGGATGGGGAGGAGAAAGAGGAGGTAAAGAAGATATATGAAGTATTAATAAGAGAGAAGAATGAAAATGAGTACATAGACATTAAGGTGGCTGTTGCTGGAAGTGTGGACGCCGGCAAAAGCAGTCTTATTGGTGCATTGTCCACAGGTAAGTTAGATGATGGTAGAGGATTAGCAAGAATGAGTGTATTTAACTTTGAGCATGAAGTTAAGTCTGGTAGGACATCTTCTGTTGGACATCGCATTCTTGGATTTGACGAGACGGGACAAGTAGTGAATCGCCACTTAGGTTCCAAACCAACATGGCCGCAGATCGTGGAACGGAGTACGAAGGTTATCTCTCTTATAGATTTGGCGGGTCATCTCAAGTATCTAAAAACTACGATAACCGGGCTCGCATCATCGCAACCAGACTTGTGTCTCATTATAGTCGGGGCTAATCGCGGTGTGCTTCAGATGACTAGAGAGCATATTTTCCTCTGTGTGACACTTAAAATTCCTTTTGCGATTGTCATAACAAAGGTGGATATGATTAAGGAATGTAAAGATGTGATGAAAGAGACAATGCAGACTATTAAAAAGATATTGAAATTCCCACTGGTTCGTCGAACTGGAGTCACGGTGAAAACTGAAGCAGATATGATACTCTGTGCGAAAAGGGTAGCCACGGAGACGATAGCACCTATTTTCCGTGTCTCGAATGTGACTGGAGAAGGCCATGATCTTCTCCTTAATTTCTTCAATCTTCTTCCGAAGCGAGTTCTTCCACCTTTAACTGACGAAGTGGAATATTGCATTGATAGCACGTTTAAGGTTCCCGGAATTGGGACGGTTCTTGGAGGGAATTTGCATTCAGGAAGTATTACTGTGGGTGACAAACTTCTCCTCGGTCCGAATGATGGTGTGTATAGGGAGTTTACAGTTCGTTCAATTCATTCTAAGCGTGTTCCTGTTCAGTCTGTGAAGTGTGGGTCATATGTGTGCGTTGCATTGAAGAAGCTTCTTCCTCAAGATGTGAGGAGAGGTAACGTGCTGATTTCGCCTCAATCAGTGAAGGTATCCGTGACATTATTTAGGGCACAGATTACGGTTATGAAATGTCACAGCACAACAATTCGAATTGGGTATGAACCAGTGGTTCACTCTTCAGCGATAAGGCAAAGTGCACGGCTTATGGAAGTTGAGAAGAAGATATGTGCACGTAACGGCGAGGTGAACGGCGAGGTGAACGATGATGGGATCCTTCGTACTGGAGATGAAGCTGTTGTAGTTCTTCGTTTTTGTTTTCAGCCTGAGTACCTCAGACCTGGAGCTCATATCTTGCTTTGCGAAGGTAAGACGAAAGTTGTTGGGAGGGTTTTGTAGAAAGACAAAGGTGAGGAAAAAAGGTGAGGAGATATAGGTATTCGTTTCGTATGCAAAGCATACGAAATGTGGGAGATATGGTGGGAATCGTCATAACTTTCTTGGAATCGAGTTATTTGACTTTCTGACATATCTCTTTGGGCAACTTCTTGCGAAGTTTACCATCACCCTTCACTCCTTCTTTCCATTCTTTCTTCCATTTGTAAACATCTCCCTGCTCTGCAAAGTATTGGTCAAGAACGAAATCGTCCGTGTTCTCACGACTGTGGTAGTCGGTCTGCAGTTGCGTAAGACACTCATTCCCTTTAAGATCTGCGAAATTATCACCTTCGCTAGTCTTTTCGATGAAGATCGAATCCATTAGTTGATCGCAACCTGGATCACTTCTCATTCGCCCGTCATTTCCCTCCCATTTGACCACACGTCTGGAGTAATCCGCACATCTCAAGACTCCTGGAATTGCTTTTGTCACAACATAGTTGGCAATCTGCGCAGCCGTTTGCAGTTCCGACATAGATGCTTGCTCGATGCTGCGACGAATCGCCTCCTTGTCAAGAGTCAGGTAAATATTCACGTTATTGGTGGTGTTATTGGTGGTGTTATTTGTGATGTTATTTATCATAGTCTTGTCCAAGCCGAGCTGCGAAAGCACAGCACTTACCTCAGATTTTACTTTCTTATTTATCCTTTTCTCAACACGTTCATTAATTATATCCTCAAGAGTTTTGGTTTTCCGATTCTTTATACATTTCTTGGATGTTGCTATATGACGTACAAGACATTCTCGCCGCGAGAAATTATTCCCGCAGTGGAGGCAATTGAATTCACTCATAATATTTATTGAAGTCCTCAATTATAGAAATCATTTTTAACACATCTCACCACATTTTTGAAAAAATGTGGTGGTGGGAATTCTCGTGTATTCATAGATATTAAACGTGGATTTCCTCACCACATTTTTGAAAAAATGTGGTGAGATGTGTTAAAAAATATTTTGAGATCCTGGCGATATTTGGAAATACAAAATATAAGATACAATTCTCCACTTATAGAGAATTGTATCCAAGAAGAAATGAGTTTGTGTTATGTTACAGCTTTCATAGATCTTGGGCGGGAGAACTGGACGAATTTTCCGCGAACATTCGATGTATATCTTAAGGCGTTTCTCCCGTATTTAACATTATTTCGTCAGAGTAGAGATTCCGGTGAAGACCAGAACTGTGAGATGATTGTGTACGTTGACGTGAAGCACTACGCTGTGGTACAAGAACATATCGAACCTGGATTACCGGTTCGTATAATCTCAGTTGATCAGACGTTCCTAAACGAGAATATTCCCCTGTGGAGTCGTTTAGACAGAGAGAAAGAGATCATGGAGTCTGATGCGTTCAGACATAGATTTCCTAATCGTTTAGGGTATCCTGAACATAGTAATCCGCGGTATACGTTAGTGAATCACGCGAAGGTGGATTTCATCGCCCATGCAACAACGTTGACAGATGCAGATTGGTTCTGTTGGTCAGACTTTGGGTATTTCCATAAAGAGGCTTTTATTCCTGATCGCCTTGTTGATATCGGAAAGTTGGAAAGTGGTAAGGTAAATTATACGCTGATTAATAAGTTGGAGGACATCGATAGAGATGCGTTTTACACAATACATTATGCACCGGAGAAGATTGGTGGTTTCTTTTTCGCTGGTGAGAGGGATGTGATGTTAGAATATCAGAAACTGTATCATGATACGCATGCATGGTTCCAGGAGAACGGAATCGCTGATGACGATCAGCATGTAGCATTACAGGCATACTTTAATCGTTCCGATCTCTTTCATCTACATTATCACGGTGTTTGGCACAGTGCTCTTATTGCGTTTCAGAAGGATAATAATCTTGGGAAATACAGTATTGTTTTGCCTATGAAGATTGATGCCGGAAATGGTTTCCGTATTTTCACTGAGATGGGTTTGAAGAGTTACGAGAAGTATCTTGATATAAGAAATGTACATGAATTCCTGATTATCTCGCCAGCTACGGACATTGCTAGTATTTATGACATGGTCAAGGATAGTCATATTCCCTTTCGGGTGATAGATGAGAATGAAATCATTCCATCGTCTGATCATATTGGAGGATGGTATAAGCAGCAGTTTATAAAGATGTTGGCAGCCCGTTTCGTGACAACATCTTGTTACCTTGTTGTGGATAGCGACATGTATCTTACACAGCATCTTCTATATACAGATTTAGTACATGATGGAAAGGTTAAGTACACAAGTGAGGAGTGGCCGAAACAGAATGGTCCCGACTACGCACAAAATACTTCCTGGTGGGAGAGTTCATGTTGTGTTCTCGATTACTCTGTTGAAGACTTATATCAAAGCAAGGATTTAATGAGTGTTACTCCTGTCATATTTATCACAACGTTGATGCTAAAATTACTTGATAAGTTGAAGGAGAAATACGGTGAAAGTTGGATAAATGATCTCCATGAAGTTGGCTTTACGGAGTTCACGCTCTACTGGATTTTCCTTATCCAATGTGAGATGACGACTCTGTATACAAATGAGGGATTTCCCCTTTGGAAACTTAGTCTAGAACATAGCGTGATTGATTACTCCAATATTACTGAAGTAGTTGTGCAAAATTCGTTTGTCTCTCCTGCTAGCCACTTTGCTGTGATTCAGGGATATCTATCTGCGGATATAACACCTCTTATCAAAATGGGAGTAAAGTGTCTTGATAGGCCAGATACAGGTCCGATCGTATTAGTTGCAGCCATGTTAAAGCCCCAGAGATACCAGTCGTTTTCGGTTGAAGAGCGACACCAACATCTATTGGGTACTGTAAAAAGCGCTCGCGAACGTATTCCGGGATGTGTGTGTATACTAATTGAAGGATCTAAGTTAGATACTGTACAAATAGAGGATTATCGTGCTGTCTTTGATCACGTTCTTCTTCCAGCAGGTGATCCAAGTATCGATAGGTTAGTGAATCACCCGACATATCCTGGCGTGGGCGAGTGTGCATTATTGTCCCTTGGTGTTCATTATTTGAAAACGCATCTACTGCCATCTATCAATCCTAGTTGTATCATGAAGTTGGGTGGACGTTACACACTCACTGATGACTTTTCCCTCTCCCGATTCTCTACAAATTTATTTACCTTTTGTACCCGCTATGATGAGAGTGTGAATGAGGATGTATATATCACCAAACTATACACTGTACCTGTACGGTATGTAGATATCTTCTCAACTTTCTTAGATTCTGCAGAAGCAAATCACCACAAGTATCCAGTAACTGAAATGATGTATCGCAAAGGAATTCCGTCGTCTTTAGTACATACAATAGATAGACTGGGTATTCAAGGGAACTTAAGTTACAACGGTAACTACTTCCATGACTAGATGCTTTATACTTGTTAAGAATATGTGTCGAAGGGTAATGATTTCTCTTCTCACTCTTCTTACTCTTCATCGCTCTAATATCCAAGACGTGCTATTTCGGAGCACGTCAGTGACTCAATAACATTACGGAACATATCTCTGGTTATACGTGGTTCCTCGCCCCTTGCTTGTTGTTCTTTTTTCATCTTACGGATATATTTACGTATTTTTAGATTGTAAGAAGCCTGGTCCACGTAGCTTTCAATATAAGGGTATGAACGTATCATATTCTTTTTCCATATCTCACAGAACTCAGGGTTCTTCTTGATACGACGTCCCCATTTGTCTCCAATAGCGGTAAAATTTGCCATTGATATCGGTATTCCAGCCAATTGTGCAGGCGCTTCAAACAGCGCATTTAGATCCCCTACTGGACGATTTCTCTGAATAGCCCTTGTTGCTCTGCCTTCCCTCTCATGTTGGAGGGATTGAGATAGATGACGAGTTGTGTTGTAAAGTGGCGAAAGCAAAGTATCATATTTTGATATATATTCCACCGAATCATCATCTAAATCACCAAATGTGACTCCTCCTCTCACGCGTCTCCGTGAGCGTCTCCGTGAGCGTCTCCGTGAGCGTCTCCGTGAGCGTCTCCGTGAGCGTCTACGTGAGCGTCGTCGTGAGCATCGCCGTGATACTTTTCGTGATCGTCCTCGTCCTCGTGATACTTTTCGTGATCGTCGTGATCGTCGTGATCGTCGTGATACTTTTCGTGATCGTCGTGATCGTCGTGATCGTCGTGATACTTTTCGTGATCTCATTTTATCTAAGTAGACATTAAATAATATCTAATGTGAACAGCGGTAAATTTGGGTTCGGGGTATCATTTAAGATTTGTAAGTAATAATATAAGTAGACATTAAATAATATCTAATGTGAACAGCGGTAAATTTGGGTTCGGGGTATCATTTAAGATTTGTAAGTAATAATATAAGTGGAATTAGTATCATAGAATTCAAGTAATAACTTGAAGTCTGCTAACAAGAGAAGATATGTCAAGCAAACGTACTAAGATTATCATTAACAGATGTTATGGAGGTTTTTCTCTATCCAGTGAGGCACGTACGAGAATGAAGGAACTTGGATATGTTTATGTACGATCAATAGAGAGGGTATCAGATGAGGAACTTGGAGTTAAGAATATATAAATGTATATAAATGTCAGAGGTAAAGAAGTGCTCAAAAGAATGCGGTCATTGTTCTCCACGCAAGAAAGTTCCTTGCTGGATGCTATGTATAGGGATATCCCAACCACCATCATACGATCATCCTCTTCTTTGGTGTCCGAATTGTGAATATTGCGATGAGTTTTGGGAATCTGAAATATCATTACCACCCTATCATGAATGTAGCTTGTGTAAGCATTCAGGGTGTTCGCATAATCTAGATGAGAGACCTGTTTACATAGCTCCTATAAATAATAGGAGCATGGACATACCTGTTCAACAGATATAGTTCGATATCAAGAGTAGTTCCCAAGAACTTCTTGGAAATGATCTTCCAAGAAGTTCTTGGGAATGATTTTCCAAGAATATTCGCATTATATAGTTTCCAATATCTGTGAGTTAAGGACATGTCTTCTAATATCGGGTGGTTTCTCAAGACTTGAAAGGTATTCAAATTCGTGTAGACTATTCACATCGATAGTCTCATCATGGAGACACAGACTAAACAGGCAATTTCCCATGTTTACTTTTTTCTGTCTATCATAAACAGAAAAATCAATAATGAAAAAAAATATGCTTAGTTCGATATTTAAAGTGGGATATTTTCAGTATAAGTATGAGCTCAAAACATATTGTAGTAACGGGAGCAGCCGGATTTATTGGCTCACATCTTGTTGAGCATATTCACAGAAAAACAGATTGGATGATCACAGTCCTAGATAAACTCACATACGCAAGCAATGGATGGGCGAGGTTGCGTGATTCTGGTATGACAGATAGTTCACGTGTTCGCATGTTTACAGTTGATCTTGCTGCTGGACCACTAAGCGAAGGGCTAGTGAAAGAGATCGGAGATGTAAATTATATTGCACATCTCGCAGCAGAGTCTCATGTCGACCGGTCAGTATCGAACGCACCGGAGTTTATACGTAATAACGTTATGAGTACCGTTTACATGCTCGAGTATGCCCGTCAACTGGAGACGTTAGAAACCTTTCTCTACTTCTCGACAGACGAAGTACATAAAGACTCCAAAGGGGGAAAAGGCTATGAGGAAAATGAGTTCCAACATCCTGGTAACCCTTATTCCGCAAGCAAATCCGCGTCAGAAAAAATATGCCTTGGATATGCAAATACGTTCAGTATTCCTCTTATGATCACAAATACGGTAAATGTATACGGCGAACGACAAGATATAGAGAAATTTGTGCCAAAGTGTATTAAGTATCTGTTAGAAGATAAGACGGTCCTAATTCATTCAAATCCCGATAAAACAGAGGCTGGAACCAGGTACTACATTCACGCACGCATGGTAGCAGATGCAATTCTGTTCATACTTAATAGAGGGACTCATGGTAGTTCGTACAATATTACTACGAATACAGAGATCGATAATTTGAAGATGGCTCAGTTTATAGCATCTGTAGTAGGAAAAGACCTCAAGTATGAGATGATCGATTTCCACTCTGAACGTCCTCAACATGACCTTGCATATTCATTGCGTGGAGACAAATTAGAGGAAATGGGCTGGACCCCGAGGGCGGATGTGTGGGAAACATTACGTCGAACAATTGAATGGACTCTCATGCCTCAAAATCATAAATGGCTAGAATGAGTTATTTGAAGAGAGATGTGTATGAATATTTTCCCATGCTTTCAACATCTGTTTGCACATACAGCATATGTCTTACCCAGATAATTCTAGATATATACATATATTATATATATCTTATATCTTATATATCTTATGAGTACAAATATTATAAATGATCTTAGTCATATTCTTCATAGTGGCGTTGTTTGTTATCGCGATTATTGTAAGTACAGTAAGTATTGTAAGTATTGTAAGTAATTGTAGGCAACGTAGGCAACGTAGGAAACGTAGGGGACATAAAGAACATTATGGTTCAACAGCTGTCTACAACTGGGGTATGAACGATACAGAGACACAACCCATCCCAAATAACGCCATGGACGCAAATAAAGAGATGGGGTGGGATCCTGTAATTATAGGGAAGAAAGAGGCTACAGAACTAGCGTATGAATATTCCCCAATACTAGGAGAGATATGGTCTAGTTTGAGATGGATATCACAAGCAGACTTGGCAAGGCTTCTTTATGTACACAAGTATGGAGGGGCATACTTCGATACTGATTGTTGGGTGCAGAAAGATTTCAGAGACAAGGCCAAAGATCATGTAATACTCTTTATAGAGCGTGAATTAGCGGGCTTGAATGTGTTAGGACCTCGGGAGAAGAAAACTAAAGAACGTAAGATACGAATAGCAAATTATGCGTTCTCGGCTCCAAGTCCTCAACACCCTTTCTTTAGAGACGCTCTTAATGAAGCGATCAGGAGATTGACATCCTTACCTTCCGGTGTAGAAAGCGAAGAAGATGTATTATGGTCAACTGGACCAGATCTCATTACATCCACATACTATGAAAACTCATATCCAGACATCATTCGTTTAGGACAAGAGTATGTAATACATACATGCACTGGAACATGGAGAAACTTTACTGATAGTTGACAGAATATGTGATCATTCTGATGAAAATCCTTCGGACGACTCGGAATACGTATCATAACATTCTGATGGGGGTTCATCGGAAGACTTGTGGTACTCGATATCAGAATTAGGACTCCACGTGTCCGGATTATCATAACAATGTATGCACATATCGAACCCACGCTTTAGGAATGTAAATGTACTTTTTCCCAATACGATATCGTGACACGTATCACAATGCCAATACGGGGAGTTCTTGATATCGGCAGAACATCCATCACAATCTGGTCCGTATGGAGTAGATGGATAGAGTCGGAGGAAATGGGGGTGATTCTCGGATAGTGCGGGTTCACAGACATAGGAGAATGGAATAGCATAATACTTACCTTTTCCTTTTTTAATATGCTTCATCCCAACATACTTTGTAGGCTTGAATGAATCTGAACAACTCTTGGAACATTTACAGCTATTCCAATTCGATCTCCATTCCCCGCACCACGAACATTCAACGAAAAATTTGCGTCCCTCTCTAAGGAGGCATCTACCCACTTCGCTACCTATGCCATTCTTAAATGGGGAGATGACTGCATGCAGTAGTTTGATATTCGTATCTGAGATAGGCTTATGTATATGTATGTAGATATACTTGTCAAGATCATCGTCTATGATTTCCTGAACTCGTTCTGGTAAGTCATCGTAAAGCGAGATTTGAAGGGATCTATACCGTGTAGATCGTGTACTAATCATACTTACCTGATTCAGACTTTTTATATCTTTATATCTTATATGCTTGTGTATTTTATGCATTTGACAAGGCCAACCCGTTTATTTGTCTGTTGAAGAGTATAAACGATACAGACATAGTATCTCTTAACAAGTTAGAAGACAGAATCGAATCTAAGAATGCAGTCTCTACGAGATGTCTCACAAAAGGCTTACTACCATAGATTCTGGTTTTCGCTCACATAAAACTGGTTTATAGAAATAATTATTATGTAAAATGACATGTACACCGAGCGCACTTAGTAAATTTGTTTTGAACTTCATCGCGGAACAAGGCGATAGTGATATTGCCACAGCATGGTCTTCAAAGGATCAACAGACAGCCATCAAGAAATTCCTTGCAGGAAACAAGAAGAAAGAAAAAGATGAAAATGCACCGAAGAGGTCAAAGACAGGATATATCTTCTTCTGCAACGCCAATCGAGATAAAGTAAAGCGCGAGAATCCAGACATGGATAACAAGAAAATCACATCACTCCTAGCAACTATGTGGAACGATCTTCGCGAGTCCGGTTCAAAGGAACTTGACCATTTTAACCGACTTGCAGAAGAGGACAGGGAAAGATACGAGAAAGCTAAGGCTGAATATCAACCGTCTGAAGGGTTCGAGAAAAAGAAGAAATCCGGGCCAACGCGTGGAAAGTCATCATATCTCTTCTTCTGCGAGAAGATGCGTCCAGTCATCGCTCAATCGAACCCAGACATGCAAAATAGAGAGATTGTCGCGGAAATGGGAGTGCAATGGGCCAATCTCAAAGAGGATCCTTCACGAAAAGATGAACTGGACATGTATACCGATCTTGCTCTTGCTGATAAGGAGAGATACGAACGAGCTAAGGCAGACAGTACACAAGATCTAGAGGATGAGGAACATTCATCAATCAAGAATAAGAGTAATAAGAAGGAGAGTAAGCAGGATAGTAAGAAGGAGAGTAAGAAGGATAGTAAGAAGGATAGTAAGAAGGATAGTAAGAAGGATAGTAAGAAGGAGAGTAAGGAGGATAGTAAGAAAGATATTAAAAAGGCGCCCAAGAAAGGGGCAAAAAGCGGTTTCGACCTCTTCAGTGAGGAGAATAGGAGTCTAGTGAAAGAAGATATGCCTCAACTCACCAGTAAGGAGGTAACGAAAAAACTAAAGAAACTGTGGAACCAAGAAACTGATTACGAACAGGAAAAATACGAAAAGCGTGCTGCTGACTATTAGATAGGAAGATAATATCTTTTTCCGTAAGGGTAATTTACCCTTACAGAAAATAAGTGCATGTTTTCCATATTTCGAAGAAAAAAGGAGATGACGTCTTTAAGGGTATCACCAGGTATATGTGGGTTTGATATCTGCTGCGAATGTATAAAGGAAATGTCTTGGCCTATTGAGAAAGTTGTGCCTTAAAGAGACGGTACTATACGGTAATGGATTATTACGATATACTTGGACTATCTGATATGGGCGCACTTGCATCCCAGGATGATTTGAGAAAGGCTTACCGGAAGCTGTCTTTGACTCATCATCCAGACAGGAACGATGGAGATGATGTGAAGTTCAAGGAGATCTCCAGAGCTTACAATATTCTCTCAGATACGGAGAAACGGAGAGTCATTGACTCTCAAGTTGACGACGAGTTCGATGACATTCCAGAAGGGGACGAAGAAGGTGATTTTTACGAGATATACGGACCTGTTTTCGCCAGGTTTTCACGGTGGTCAACTACTCAGCCGGTCCCACAACTCGGTAATGACGAATGCCATATACAAGACGTCGATGATTTCTATAACTTCTGGACAAGTTTCATCTCCTGGAGAGTATTTCCTCAGGAAGATGATTATGATCTCGAGGAAGCCGAGGGCCGAGAGGAGAAACGGTGGATGAAAAAGGAAAATGCTAAATTGCAGAAGAAGGCGAAGAAAACAGAATACGGAAGAATCAGAACACTAGTCGAACGAGCAATATCTAAAGATCCTCGGATCAAGAGAGCAAAGATTCTAGAGAAAGAGGAGAAGGAACGAGCGAAAGAGGAGAAACGCCAGTCTCGAAAACGTTAAAAAGAATATAACAATAGATTAAATGAATGAAAGTAATATCAGCATGATTCAGGAGATGATAAGAATTCCATCCACAACAGATGCATTAGTAGAGAATTTCTGGATGAATCCAGCTCGCGTGACGAAGGTAGAGACAATCGCCTGTTGGCCAAACGGAAAATGCACATCTATCCAAAGTCCACTTGCATCAATATGGTCTAACCCCAACTGTACAGATTGCAGGAAATAAATTATCTCCTCACTCATAAATGAGAGTTAGGAGATCAAGATCCTCTAGCAGGAGATTGAGGTCAAGAAGGTCAAGGAGATCAAGGAGATCAAGGAGATCAAGGAGATCAAGGAGATCAAGGAGATCAAGGAGATCAAGGAGATCAAGGAGATCAAGGAGATCTACAAGAAGGTCGAGGGGGGGTGCGTATGGGACAAAGTCGCGTCCGTTCACCCAATCAAGCTCTCGACCAAAAGAAACAGCGAGCAGACGCTCTGCCGAACGTGTAGCCCTATTATCTGCAAGAAGAGAACGACAAGCACCATTAACACGAAATTCGAGAAGCAGGTCTCAGCAAGTAATAACCCCTGTAACTACCCTTAAGAGACCTAAGCAACGACAAGTGAGACGACCAAAAAGTCGTAGGAGAGCCCCGATGATGACGCAGCGGGAGATAGATGAACAGTTAGAGTGGCTAGCGAGAAAAGATAACTCTCTGCCACCTATTCCGAATGATAATATTGACATGTTGGTATCGCGCATGCAGGTTATCACACTTCCAGAAGAATCGCCAAGACACGGTCCACGGTCAAGTCAACGTTACAGACCTTCGAGCGTATCATCTCTCAACCTCTCTAATATGACCATTGATCAACCAGCAACGGATATGCAAAGGATATTTGAAGATATGCATCGCCTCGAGCAAGAGGAGGAACAAGCGGAGATCTCAGCTGTACGGTCAAAAGGTAGAGATAAGAGATATAGGAATAGAAGAGGACAAAATAACGAAAGAGACAGAAGTAAGGGGGTTAGGAGTAGGCGTAGGAGTAGGCGTAGGAGGAGTAGGAATAGGAGGAGTAGAAGGAGTAGGAGTAGGAGGAGTAGGAGTAGGAGGAGTAGAGGTGGGGGATGGTAGCATGATGAGTGGAATGCGTAGGAGGAATACGATGATTACGGGAGGTAAACTGTGTAGGAGGGTCGTAGCACGATGAGTAGGAGTCGTAGGAGGAGTCCAGGAGGCAGGCATGTTCGTGACCATTGTCGGAAATGTGTTCGGAATTGATTTTCCAAACATATTCTCGAAGGGAAGATAGTCACGATGACTAAAACAAAATCGGATAACCGAATTAACGACATTCGCCAGTTCTTTCTAAGTATCGAGCACATCAAGCAGGGTATCGATCGTGTAGATGAGAACAATGCGGGAGGAAAGGTAAGCAAGGTAAGTAAGGTAAGTAAGGTAAAGGATGTAATAGAAGGGAATGATCAAGATACGAATGACTTGGACACTCTCACTTTCCAAATCGGCTCCACTCACATAACAAAGCCGCGTCCGCTTGTGCACCGCAAACAACGGCGCGTTCCGATGTACCTACGAACAGGTGATATAGATAGTCTTAGTTCGGTGTTCTCCAAATTGTGGGGAAGACGTTATAAAGAGACAGCCTAGGCGAGCGCAGAAGTGACCGGAGATGTTAGCGAGAGAAACGGTAAGGAAGCCCCCAACACGTACGTGTTGGGGGTTTTCTTGCGTTCGTATCGTGAAAATGTTCGTCGAAATTGATTTATCTCAGGAAAATGACGACGTAAAATTCGTCAGACGATGGAGACTTACACTAATGTGACTACTATTGCTCCTTACAATGTATTTATCCTCGGAGCCTGGGGGTCTGGAAAAACGATGTATCTCAACGCTTTAACAGGAGGAGAATGGCGAGACGAGTATATCGGGACTGAACCCGATAGGGCAACGATGAAGCGATTTACTGTTCCAACATCACATGGTGTTGTCAACTATAACGTGTGTGATGTTCCTTCTTTCATTGGAGATCGAGTGTCACTAGGAGAGCGTTGCAATCAAGCACATGCGTTTCTGATAATGTTTGATATCACGAATAAAAGTACGTTCAAGGATGCTGGAGGGTTTCTTGACGCCAATTATTGGATAAAGATGGCTAAGATCGTGAATCCGTATGCAAGACTTCTGCTTATCGGGAACAAGAGTGATCGGGATGAGGAAAGAGATGTAAGTTCAATTGAAGCCGCAAAGCTAGGAAAAAAGATGGGTGCTACGTATGGTGAGATATCAGTCAAAAACAAAACAAATATTTATTTTCCGTTCACAACGCTGATAGAAGCGGAAGAGATGGAAGATACAAGAGACAACGTGCAGAAAAAAATATACTTTCCCAAAAAGCGCGCAAAGCTCATGCAAGTGGAGACTGAATCGGAGACTGAATCGGAGAGTGAATCGGAGAGTGAATCGGAGAGCGAGTATGAAAGTGAAGAGAGTGAGGATAGTGAGGCGAACGACACAGAAAGCGATATAGAGGATTTGTACAGTCATGATGGGCTGATGAAGCTGACTCTTAAGCGATTGAAGGAGGTCGCGAAAGAGGAAGGAATCAATATCAAGTACTTAAAAACTAAGAGTGATATCGCAGACCGTATTCTCTTCGAGAGCTCAGGTGACGACTATTAGAGTTCTAATTTGGATGAAATATAGGTGAATTCGACGTTAATTTTTGATAGATCTCTAAATTGAAAAACTTAAATCCCAAGGTGTAATAGCCTTGGGATTTTTTTGGATCACGACGGAAAGACATATTATCACGCTAAGATTAATGTTTCTTATGACTGGAAATATAACCACTAGATGTTTTGCTGAGTAGTGACCAGTCCCGAAATCGACATTCATGTCATACAAGTACATCCAAACAGGGTATGTACTCCTCACAATTGAGTTTCTACACGTAGATATGTCTGTATATTGTACGTACGATGGGATTAGTGCAATCGTGTTCGCGAAGACAATACGTGATCATCGCTCACCCGAAAGAAGTGATCGCGTACCCGATACATGTTAGTTGCGATAAGTACAATATGCTTCAACAAGTTATAGGAGGTTCGCTGTGCCATTGTCACTACCTCTCTGTAGTCAATATTTTGGAGGATATTCATGACGATATCTGTAAAAAATCAGGGCTCCTCGCATTCTCTAATGCGCATTCTACTGGGGATGAAAATCAGTTCTTCGGGATTCAAGGTAGTGTTGTCTTATGTCTTGCTGGAAGGGATGAAGAAGACCATAAGTACTTTTCTTATGATGAGGCTGCGAAAGTTATGAGGACTCTCTGTGATCGCGAGACATTTGGGACGTTTACGACTGAGCAATTATATGACCCCTATTACTCCCTACCACCCATAAGGACCACCTATTCAGTTCAACTGTCACAATTGAATTTTGAGGACAAGTAGGGTAGAAAAGGCATGTCTTTAGACATAACAATCAAAATGGCGCAAGGCTCCCATCAAAATGAGCCCAACGATAACAATTATATGAACTGGCTACCCAAAGACATAAGCGATAAAATCTGGACACCTGATCTTCTAGCCCACGTCGAGCAAGTGGAAGACGCGTATGAAGAATGGTATTATAACGTATGTTATGATGACGACTTTATGTTATACGATGGAGAGGGGGACAAAGAGGACAAAGAGGACTACGATGATTGGAGTAAGTGCGAGTGGTAAAGAGGGGTGGGAACGGAAGGAAGGTAATAGCGCATGCTTAATAGCATGCGCTATTTTGCGTGCGATTTTTGTGCTGTTGGGGTGATACCAACAGCACATTTCATATTCCCATATTCACATTCCCACCTAACTACAATTGAATTTTTAAAGACAAGTAGGGTGGAAAAGACATGTCTGAAGACATGGCAACCAATATGGTAATTTGGTGTATGCATTCAGACTGCTTGGAAGAGTACGAACCGTACGATACTCTAAATGAGTTATATCGGCATTGGTACATCTCGCATGGCGAACCACATCCTGATTTATGCGAGACTCCTCAGACGAAAGTCATTTGGTGTATGCATTCGGACTGCTTGGAAGAGTACGAACCGTACGATACCCTAGATGAGTTATATCGACATTGGGATATCTCTCACGGCGAACCACATCCTGATTTATGTGAGACTCAAGTCAAGCATACAAAAGTGCGGTTTTCGGAGAGTGTACAGTACTATGATGATTGACGCGACTTTGTGATATACGCAGGAGAAGAGAAGGAGGAGGATGACTTTCCATACGATGTACCAATGTTGGAGTGAGTGCGAGTGGTAAGGAGGGAACGGAATGAATATAATAGCGCATGCTTATAACATGCGCTATTTTGCGTGCAATTTTTTCAGAATTGAATTACGTTAGGAAACCTGAAAATAAAGATGGGAAGCTCATGACTAAGATGATCATCCAAGACTATAGTAACAAGAAAACTGTGCCACGATGTATCACCCAACATCGCATTCAGAATCTTCTGGCTGACTACAGAGGTGTCTGGTGTCAACTAATTATGACTGTCCATCAGTCTGAGGCTGGACTATATGATTGGGAATCCCACTTGGGTCTCGACAACATAATGGATAGCTCAACCCACGTACCTATACCGCTTCGCCTGTGGATTCGGGCCGCTGCATACACATGTGTGAAGCTTGCAATTATTGGAGACGAAGACTCGATGGACCAAGAAAAGGTTCGCAAGATAGTCGATATCTTCGGCGACCTGAATGTTACGGAGGAAGACCAAGAAAAGGTTCGCAAGATAGTCGATATCTTCGGCGACCTGAATGTTACGGAGGATTTCCAGAAAATCTTGAAGGACCACAAAGATATCATTCTGAGAGCTGGAGCGTGCGCCTTTCTTGAGAACGAATATTTGCACAAAACGCTTGCTTACTATACTGCTGACGAGCTCGCTCGAATCGACACGCACAGTTCTTCTAAGAGCACAAAGGAGAACCTCGAGCGCAACATTTATTTATGGAAACGGCTCCAGGAGTGTGAGGATGAAGTTGCCCTCAAGCGGCATGTCAAATGCCAGATGTGGGCCTTGAAGTGGGTGGAAATAGACCGGCTCAAAGATGACGATACATTTAATACGAGTCGCGATATGCAGAATCAGTTCCGAATCATCATGGGGTTTCTCCTCGTATCGTCTATCTTTTTATTCTCTCTCACACAGGATGGAGATAGCCACATAGTCGCTCACTGGTGCGCGTATGGAACTGTTTGCTGTACTCTCATAGGTATTGCTGGATCGTTGGTGTGTTCATTATTCTACGTCTGGCGCAGAAACGAAAATTACTTTTCTTTTCACGGAGGGAAAATAGGACAGACAGCTCTCCATTGTTTTATGCTCATGTGTGTTCTAAGTATGCTCTTCACTGTCACTATTCTCTCAGAAGATTACAACTCAAATACAAACCATCCAACGGCAGCTCCCACCGTGTGAGTGATTTGAGTCACATGACATATAGAAAAAACAATGGAGAAGTTTGCGGCTGTGTATTTCTCCATTACAGACCTCATAATTGAATTTTCTGCAGAAATATGAAGAAGATAGACGGGTAGCGATCATGTCTGGAGAGATGTACATCCAAGATTATAGCGACAAGTCATTTGTGCTACGAGGAGATGGCACAAAGGATCACAAGGAAGCTATCAGATCGATGAAGGGAAAGTGGAATAAGTCTTTGAAGAGCAAAGATGGTACTTTCTGTGGATGGATCTTTGCGAACAAGAGGCGTGAAGAAGTCGAGGCATGGTTGAAGGAGGTATCAGACGATTCATCAGATGATTCATTTTTATCTTCAGAAAGTGAGGTTGAAGAGAAGGAGAAGAAGGAAGAGAAAGTTATAGACAAGTCGAAGAAGCGAACGAAGATGCGACTTTCACGACTGGTATCTACCATCCTCTTTGAATTTAACGACAGAATCGAGCAAGACAGTGAGTTCTATGATGGTCTTCTTGGGACGATCGCGGGAGAAGTGAACATGACTGAGTGTGTGACGTGTGGGCATTGGCAGCAAAGGTATGAGATGTACGAAGGAGACGAAGGAGACGAGAGGTGCGATCAGTGCGGTTATAATCCGAGTAAGCATCTTTCGTAAGTAGCTTTCGTAAGTAGCTTTTAAGGGTTTTACGAAAGAGGATAGATAGGTAAGTATATATAGCAAGCTCTGGGCTCTGTGATCAATTTCACAGAGCCTATCTTGCGTCTTAAATTTAAAATCTTGAATGTTCTAGAATTGAATTATAAGATGGATAAAAATTGTTGACATTATGTCAACTATCGATGCTGCGAAAATATTCGAAAACAAGTCTCAAGAAGAGATACGTGATATTCTTGCTAACGGTGGAGTGAGAACAGTTGGCGAGAAACAAGAAGATGGAAGGATTCTATATAAGGATCGGAGAACATACATTGATTCTATCCCATCGTTTCACCAACAAGATGTGGATAACCAGTTCAGAGATGCTAAAGTTCCGGAGGATACTGCAATTTTTATAAAGCCTTTATGTGTTCCTCATTACTTAGCTGGAGAAGTTGATTGTGCTGGAATTAAGTTTAAATTTTATTCTCATGATTAGACTATGAACTCAGACGAATGTGATGACTATGATAAGATCGTACCTACAACATCGTTATGAGATTGTTTATTTAGGATAGTAAAAGAGAAAGGTTTAAGACCAGTGAACCCCGTAAGCATATTAGCTACGGGGTTTCTTGCATGTGTTTTTTCCAATACAATACTTGGAAATTGCTATTGTCTGTGTAAGACATATACTACAACACTTTTTTTATTTCGAAAATAGTTCTAATAAAGGATGACGATAGCAAAAAACCCTCGAAAAAGTTCCCGAAACAGCCGCAGGAAGAGCAGGGAGAGTACGAAGAGTACGAAGAGTACTAAGCGTAAGAAGAGTAGTAGGAAGAGTAGCAGGAAGAGTAGCAGAAAAAGTAGCAGGAGAAAAAGTAGCAGGAGAAAGAGTAGCAGGAGAAAGAGTAGCAGGAGAATAAGTAGCAGGAGAAAGAGTAGGACGAGAAAGAGTAGGAAGAGTAGGAAGAGTAGTAGGAAGAGTAGTAGGAAGAGTAGTAGGAAGAGTAGTAGGAAGAGTAGGAAGAGTAGTAGGAAGAGTAGTAGGAAGAGTAGTAGGAAGAGTAGTAGGAAGAGTAGGAAGAGTAGTAGGAAGAGTAGTAGGAAGAGTAGGAAGAGTAGTAGGAAGAGTAGTAGGAAGAGTAGTAGGAAGAGTAGGAAGAGTAGTAGGAAGAGTAGTAGGAAGAGTAGGAAGAGTAGTAGGAAGAGTAGGAAGAGTAGTAGGAAGAGTAGTAGGAAGAGTAGGAAGAGTAGTAGGAAGAGTAGTAGGAAGAGTAGGAAGAGTAGTAGGAAGAGTAGGAAGAGTAGAAAGAGTAGTAGGAAGAGTAGTAGGAGTAGTAGGAAGAGTAGGAAGAGTAGTAGGAAGAGTAGTAGGAAGAGTAGTAGGAGAAAAAGTAGGAAGAGTAGTAGGAAAAAAAGTAGGAAGAGTGTTCGTAAATTTATTTCGAAATTGAATTCAGCCACTAACTTGATAGACAAAAATGGGATGAACACAACAACAGTTCAGAATATGTTTAACAAAATTACTACTAGAAATCCAGAGTGTGTATTAGCGTGGGAAACTGCAACACCTCATTCTTATACTATATATGACCCTCCTATTGATATTAATGGTGAAATTCTTATAAATCGTATTGAAAGGTCAGAAGAACTGGTATACGATGAATTTGAAGATTCTGAAGGATCAGATAACTCAGTAAGAACATATACCAGTGTATGGGTTCAATACGAACCTCGTGATATAGAAGTCTATGGCAGAGAAGATTTTGAAAATGTAGTATCTGAACTAGTTGGAAAACAAGTTGTCTTTTCAGAAGGAGGAATGCAACGTGACGGTATTGCCCATCTAATAGAAGACGAAGATGAAGAATAGATATTGAAGAATTATTCAAGAATAGATATCTGTTTACGATTTCGAGAAAGAATGGGGGAAGTTCATGCGAAGTTCGATGTAGAATTGATAGGAGCGTTCAAGAATATAAAAAGGTGAGTTTATGTACCATTTTGGACGATATAGAGAGAAGGACCTGAGCAGGAAGTATCTGCGCAAGAAGAATCTGAGCAGGAATAAGATAAGTAATAAATGGTTACAACCAGCAGTAATTACTACATTCGGTCACTGTGAGTGGTGGATAGAAGGAAAGCGTATATAATAATAAAAAACGAGTTATATCTAGAGGATTGGCGGTATGTTTATAGGATATGTCTGCATCACCAACCTAATAATTATGATGGACCAGCAATCGTTGATGTGGACGGCGATCAGTATTGGTATAAGGAAGGGAATTATCATAGAGATAGGGATCAACCGGCAATAATTTACGAGAACGGTACTCAACACTGGTACAAGGAAGGGAAGCATCATAGAGAAGGAGATCAACCGGCAATAATCTTCGGGTACAGTACTCAGGAGTGGTTTAAGGAAGGTAAGTCTCATAGAGACGGGGATCTACCGGCAATGATCAACGAGAAAGGTGATCAGTTCTGGTATAAGGAAGGGGAGATTCATAGAGACGGGGATCTACCGGCAATAATTTATGCGGACGGTTACCAGGAGTGGTGGAAGGAAGGGAAACGTATAAAATAAAATGATTTGTTGTGTTAAGTCTTGTTATATCCACATAACAATACTATGTAAGCAAAATAGCGCGTGTTTAAACACGCGCTATTTTGCTTTCAAAAATGAGGTTCGGAATTTATCTCTAGACTTTGAACTACTTCCGCTATCAACTGTGTTTGAGCATCTTTTACTTCCTTCTGTCGTTTCTTACTTTCCTTCCCCCTCTTCTTTGCTTTCTCCTTTGCCTCATCAGTATTATGGTATGTATTTGCACAAGACTTACAGTAGGACGCACGACCATCTTTTCTCTGGTTAAGAATAGTGAACTCATCGACTGGTTTAGTTTCGCTACATTTTGCACATTTCTTCTCTTTGATCTCAATCTTCTTCTTCGGTCCCTTCTTTGCTCTTTCTTTACAGCAAAATTTACACGAAGAAACATATCCATCTTTACTTGCCTTATTCTTATAATATTCTGTGTGAGGAAACGTATGTGCACACGACGAACATCTCTTCGTAGTGACCTCTTGTTCATCTACCTCTTGTTCCTTTTGTTCCTCTTGTTCCTCTACCTCTTGTTCCTCTACCTCTTGTTTATCTTCATCTTTTACGTTACTTGCTAATTCACGTTCCTTCCGTACACTTTTTCTTTTCTCTCTTTTCCGTTCGTTCCTACGATTCGCCTGCATTTTGTCTTTATCAGCCATGCATGGTTTACAGTAGATGGAATGGCCGTCTGGACTCTTACTTGCCTTGTAGAATTCGTCGATTGGCTTTGTATTTTTACACGCAGTACATTTTTTCTCTGTTGCGACAGTAGCTTTTTGTGCCTTTCTTTGTGTATCGTTATGACATGTTTTGCATTTATTCATATGCCCATCCACAAGAGACTTATCATGGTAAAAGTCATCTAATGGAAAAGTCTCGTGACACTTGTTACATTCCTTCTCTGTTATCTCCACGTAGTCTTTTCTTTTCTCTTCAAGTATTTGTGATTGTCTTTTGCTTCTGCATGGTTTACAAATATTCTCTCTACCATCGATGTGTTCTACAGCAATATGGAAGTCTTCGAGCGATTTCGTTACTCCGCATGTGTTACAGGGCTTCATTGGAAGTTTCTCAGAATTCTTAATTGATCGTTTAGCAGTGGGAGGGTTCGCCGAGGGAACTTCAGATACTTTGGTTGTCTTCGGAAGAGCATATGACTGTTTAACTTCTTCTATGCAATCACATAGTTTATCTATACGTGTGATCAATGCATTAATGTCTTCAATTTCAAACCATTCCTTATTTCTATTAAGCCTTTCATCCTGCAAAAGCCCCTGTAATAGCAACTCGACTTGTTTCATATCAAGGGCTAGACGATGATACACAACTGTATACTCGTAACCTGGTGGAACTCCTGTCCCATATGTGGACATCCGTGAATTAAAGTCCTTTGTGCGACCGATTTTATAAAGTGTCGGTCCAAAGGCGTTGTGCGACAGTATATAAATACTATTCCCGGGTATATGGTTGCGATTACATCTCGCAACATATTTGTGCATCTTCACCAATTCTTGTTCAGTGTTGTAGAGCTTCATCTTGGTTTCATGGTGTGATGTATCATGATCTTGTGTTAATGTCTCCTTGAGTTCATACCTTCCTGTTTTCCGAATCGATGGAATTAGTTCCCCACAAACCCAGTCCTGAAATTCTTCTGCTTCTGCTCGCTTCGACCGCATAACTAACCTGTAAACACCTGCTTCGGATATGATCGTCATGTTCTGGTCTCCACCAGATGTTGTGAGACGATGTGTCGTTTTCCATTTATCAGGAACATGTTTCAGTGTGTCGCTAGGATTAGTGAAACCTAATGCAGATGCTACTTCTCTACCAATGAACCACGGTTCATCGTCAAATACCAGTACTGTCAAGTTCTGGTCGCGGAATGAGAATAATTGCAATTTCGCTTCTTGTTGCATTTACACAATAAATGCAAGTCTTTAAATGGCGATAAGGAAATCTATTGGCATTCAGTTCAACAAATAAATTTCTCGTTACCCGTGAATAATAGCACAATGAAAGGGATGTGAGTTCAAGTCACACCCTTTTTCAGGAATGTGTCGAACGGCTGACCTCAAATCACCCTTGTATGCATTACTGCTGATGTCCTACACAGTGACCGACCTCAGATTCGCATTCGTCCTCACTATCACGGCTCAGTTCGGCGCACAACTCTTCGGGTGTCATTACCGTCGTATCCAGTCTCTCCTCGACCTTCTCGTAACATGTACGGATAATATCAAGGAAATAGTAGTATGCACTCCTCTGTAAACTCGCACAGATGCCGCTCAAGATCACGGTGCCCGAGTGGAAGACTAGGAACGTGTTAAAGCGTTGAGTGTTCACTTTGGACATTTGTTCTTTTGGTGGGAGGAGGTTTAGGTATTCTTGGTAAGGTACATCGGTACCATCGTTCCATTCTTCGTCGATATCTTTGAGTTTGACTTTGGTGATATACATTTCTGTGATTGGTTTTTCTAGGGGGATTTTGACGTTTACTCCTGTATATCCGAATGAGGCTTCGAGTAAGCACCTGAATTGTGTCTGTGTGGCGAGATAGTAGTCGAGTTTTTCGCGATCGACTTTGAAGCCTAGGGAGAAGTCGATATTTCGCATGGCAGGAACGAAGAGTGCTTCGAGACATTCCCCTCTGGATAGTGTGTATAGATCTGGACGCGTCTTGAGGAAATCCCAGACGGTTTTGACACACATTTCTGCATGTTTATGCGTTTTGCACCCTGTCATTTGGAAGGTACCGTTGTGCGAAAGTTTGAAGTTTATATGTTTATCGAGTACGAGGACAATCGTGAATGAATTTCGGAATGGTTTTTCTGGAGCATCTGGGTTACGTGATTTGAGGTCTACGCCTCTAAGTTGCCCCATGTATGAGACAGTAATAAATGAACCATAAGATACATCCTTGTTTGGGTCTCTTGGTGCTTCCTTCTTTTTCCTTCCTCGTCTGCGGGGTATCGCAACGAAAGGTGTGATAGGGAGGGACTCAGATAGGTGTTTTAGATCTAGAATAAGGTTGGTGTGGGCGGTGAATGTTTTCGTAGACACCTTGATATCATCAAACTCGGGGAAAACGAGATCAGAGCCTCGCATCTTCTTCTCAGGAACGCAACTTTCCATTTTGTGTTTAAAGACGCGTATTGCTTTAAACTCGATTTACAATTTCCGTATGAATATTATGTTGTATCCCCGTAAAATACAACATGTTTACAGTGTTAATGAGGGTGGCAAATCAGTTGCAGATCCAGCATAGCATATATTATCCCCCCATATTATTGCCTTCTTTACAAGATTTGTTCGAATTAACTTTGGTAGCATAACACAAGTTGCCGAGGCCTCAAAATCATTTTCTTGATCACTCTCAAATATTATATTTATCTTCATATCTGAATATGGTGCACACACAACTGGTATCATCACATTCGGGTCGTAATTCATGCATCTACCGTTCGAAATTAGAGACAACTTACATTTACGATTTACTGCAATATGTAAGTACCCATCATACACACGGCTAAGGAATATGTAGTATGAACGACTACTAAATCTCTGTATCTCAGATTGTAAGAACACTATATTGCGACGGTAAAGGCACTGCTTACCATCGAGATACATCGCGGTAAACAGATGATTTGAATGAATACCATTCTCGAACCATTTCTCCTCATCTGGATGGTTATCGGTTATGACAGTCTCATATTCTCGTTCAAATTCATCAATGAGTGTGATGTTTTTGGACTTATTCTTGCATACTTCGTAAAAGTCAGTTCCCCGTGCCTTCATGAGTATAGCAATAAATTGGGTAGTAGAGAAGTCCCAATCTTTCTCGACGCCAAGTTTAATGATATCCCAGTACTTTTTCTCGAAAGCAACATCGATGAGTGATTTGCTGTACTTTTTTGGTATATTAAGTATTCGGAGTATATTTACCTTGTTGACGTCCGCAGCTGATAATGCAATCTGGTTTCGTACCTCATCGTCGGTGTGGTACGGAAGTTCGTATATGTACTTCTCGTTCTCTTTGATAGTCTTATTACACAAGTGACTTACACGTATTAAGGAGTTTATTGATCCGATAGGTAAATAAGGACATAGATAAAAAATCGCCACCCATTCGCTCATACCTTCTCTTAGCATGCTGTATAGCAAACGATATAGATCCTCTTTAAGTATAAACTACGTATCTATTTAATAATCCTAATTGAAGGTAGAACAATTTAATTTTATTCCCTATCTAGAAGTACTGTACGCTCCTCGAAAACCGCACTTTTTTATACTTGACTTGCGTCTGAGGAGTCTCGCATAGATCAGGATGTGGTTCGCCATGCGAGATGTACCAATGCCGATATAACTCATTTAGAGTATCGTACGGTTCGTACTCTTCCAAGCAGTCAGAATGCATACACCAAATTACCATTGTTTGTATATCAGCCTTTTTATATCTGTTTAATGTCGTATCTTTCGTGAGATACATCATGTCTCAAGTTGGAGAAGAGAATGGAGAAGATAAAGGACTATTGTTATATCTTCCTCATGAGAATCAGTGTTGATTTACGATATACCGCATGTCGTTTTTCTCTTAGGACAAACTTTCTCGAAATTGATATTTCTAATCATATAAGATTAGAAACCGTAGTATGACTACCACTAGCGTTAACAACTTTGTTATTGCCTTCTTGAACGGCATAGCCGAAAAGGAGCAAAACATCGAAGGAGCATTAGAAGCATGGACGTTAGAACCTAACCAGACAGCATTCAACTCTGTCTTAAATAAGAGGACTTTCTGTCCTGCAGAGAAAATATTATTTACTTTGTTTGGAACCAACCTCCCAGCATGGGTAAACTGGGAACTATTTCTATTAGAAAACATCCCAAAGGTAAACGATGATATTAAAATACAGAAAAATTCTGGTTGTACTGTTTACACACCAGACCAGTCCTTATTAACACCTCTATTACCTGCTGTTGAATTGTGTATCGAATTAATGGATAATGAGTTTGTCTTTACTTTTGATGGGGATCAGACATGTGATTGTGGAGATTGTGAGGTTTGTCATCCGTGTGATTGTGGAGATTGTGACGAGTGTAACAATAGAGAAAAATGGGCTAAACGAGAGGAGCAGGAACTCTCTAGGCGTTATGAGATGATGTGTAAATTACACTCGAAATGATTAAATTGACTTCGAAATTGAATTTTGGAAGTAACTTGATACAAATTTATTAGCAATTATGCAAGTAATAGCAATTCGCAGACTATTGAAGGAAAGGTGCAACCCAATCTCTATTGACTCGTTGCAGATATGCAAGACCTATGCGTTGGCAACGGTAACAGTATGCGAAAATGTTGGTAAAGGGTGTGATGTAGCAACAGGTGATATACCAGTCGAAATCCCATCGCGTCTTTTCGCTAACTTCGGGAATATAGTTTACTTCGCGGCGATAAAGATAGACAACGATGGAAAAAAAACGATCATTCAGACTACTGATCAGCTTTACCTCGAATGTGATGATTCTCCATACAGTGTAGGTGAAGGGGGTGATAGCGCTCCTGAAGAGAGTGAGAGTCAGAACTACCTGAATCCTGAGAATCTGTGCTATCAGGCCGAAGTTCGCTTTAAGGAAGACGTAGATAAAAATACGATGGTCTGTGTCTGCTACCAAAGACCAATGTACGTGATCTACGAAGAACGTATTGTTGTACCAGGATGCTAGGTGATTGTTGTACCAGGATGTTAAGGTGATTGTTGTACCAGGATGCTAGGTGATGTGTCTTCCCGCGTCAAAGAAACCCTCCAATTGGAGGGTTTCTTGCGTTTGAAATATCAAGAGTTCTACGAGAGTAAGACATGGTATGATCAAATATGGTACGACAACGGCCAGATGTTATATCGATAATACTACAGGAAATGGTATGTAAAAGATGATAGACAAGGATGACTACCTTCTGTATCTATCTTGCGGGGGGATATATCTGTCTATTGGTGTGTTAAAAGATGAATATCTTGATAGTCTGCTGGGTGGGGTGTTACCTGGAGGGATATTGGTGTTTGGATCGAGTGGGTCTCTAGAAATTGTTGGAATCGGAGGTAAAAGCGGAGCAAGAGTCGCGCTGGTTGCTTTCGCAGGAACTGTCCATTTGTCAAGTGTTCCTTCGATGTAGTCTTGTACCCATTTTATACGCTCACTTGGTGTCATCTTACTCCACCACTTGCCGTCGATATCATCCAGATTAGGTTTGGATGGTATGAACTCAGCTCTTGTTCGTTCTGATAGTTCAGTCATAATTGTTAATTGCCAATCGAGAAGTTTGGTGTCTGGCCACGTGGAGAGGTTAAAAGTAACACCATTAATTGTTGCGTCATTTGTGGCTCCTTCGGCTGGTGATTGTCTCAGTTGCGTTTCGCGTACGAAAAGTTTCAACAATATTGCGAGCGTTTCGGTTGACAGATCTTCAGGTTGTACAAAAATTGAGAGTCCTGTATCTACCTTGTAGTATAGGTGTGCGGCCATATTTTACTTACCGCCAACATTTTAAATAAGAGAAAAAGATACCTCTTCCGGCTTTAAATTCCCATTTATTTATAATTTAAAGCCGAAAGACATAGAACGAAGATGTCAGACGCTGTTAACAATAGCTGTAGCGAGATCGCCGAAGAAACCACAACCCATACTTGTCCAGACAACAAACCAGATCCACTTACCCTTTTTAATAGCTTGATGGGTCATATGATTGCGGAAAGACGTAGAACGAAGCTGTTAGAAACTGCTAACAATAGCTGTGGCGAGATCGCCGAAGAAACCACAACCCTTTCCCGCCCAGACAACAAACCAGATCCACTTACCCTTTTTGGTAGCTTGATAGGTAACATGTTTGATGCAACACAAGGGATACGGGATTCACGGGAACATCAGGAAACGAAAGAGAATGGAAGGAGGACGAGGCGGAATCATGAAAGGGAAGAGAGGGAAGAGATGGAAGAGATGGAAGAGAGGGAAGATATGGAAGAGAGGGAAGATATGGAAGAGATGGAAGATATGGAAGATAGGGAAGAGAGGACTGACAGTGAATACAGTGATAATGAAAAGTTCGATATTATGATAGCGATTTTCCAGAAACTTTTGGATGCACACAATGATCTGACACAAGCATTTTTACATCTCACAGAAAGATAAGACATATCATGTTTTGTAAACTATAAGAATCACAAAACCTATTTTTTCTACAGTATATAAATGATTATAGAATCCTCATACTTCGTGGCGATCATGCTTGCCCTTGGGATCGTATTATTGATCTTTTCGACAATGGTCGATCACGCGGTTAAGAATTCTTCATGCATGACATCTAACAAACTTGTAGACTCAAATAAGGGAGTTTTCGCGATATCTATTGTTCTCATTATTGGATCATTATCCTTTGCTATCTGTAAATACCGATGTGACTGTGATGCTGTAGAGGGATTTGACCTTTTCATGTACGTTATCTTCGCATTGGCCCTCGGAGTGACCCTCATTGCTTTGGGTATTTCCATCCAAAGCGAGGCAAATAAAACATGCAAGAGTGTTGTAAAGTCCTCACAGATTATTTGGGGGATCGGAGCCGCGATCACCGGTATTTCAACTATTTACCTTGGATATCAAGCGTACGAGAAATATAAGACAGGAGACTGGGGTGGAGATCCCGCAAGAGCTAGGCGAACTGCGGCTGCTAAATCAGGAGTAGGACAGTTATCAAATGTAGGTAGTAAATACTATGGGTCAAGCGGTGACATGGAAAAACAGCTAAGAGAATCAAAAGTAATTGCGGAAACATACAAAAAGGCTGCCGGTAGATCTGAGGCCGAAATTGCGGCACTGAAAGCGGCGCTAAAGACGTCAAATGCTAAGTTGATTAATCATGCAGAGGAAGTAAGACGGACAGGAGAACGACATAAAACGGACACTGGAGATAGGGTGCAACAAGCTATACCTAAGCCTCCAACAGGTAGTAGCTTGTTTGGCAAGTCATTCCGACCTTCGTCTGCTCCATCAGACAATAAGCCTGGAACCTGGATGGAGATGAAGCGTACACGAGGAGGTGGATGAGGAGAGTAGAACTCGAACCCTTATTGAGAAGACAAGACAGTATGACGAACAGACCGCAAAGATTCCGGTCTGTTTTGAGAAGTCTTACCATCTTCTTGAGTTGTGATTGGCAGATGCTAATCACAACTGTAAACGCCATCTTCTTCAAATCGAGTAGGATCACATACATAATACAAAGCAACTTCATTAACTATGTCTAATCCAGCATTTCCTGCGAGATCTTGGATTATACCTGTCGGATAGTAATGCGTTCTTGATCATCCCTTCAGATCTGAATTCCCTCTAGCTCCTAGGTAATTAAGCCTCTCGAAAAACTCATTCTCTGCAAATCCTACTGGTACAAGATCTTGTACCTCTATATTTTGGTCGATAAATTGCATCTACATTCTTCACCTATACTGAGATATACACGACCTGTTCAGCCTTATTGGGTACGAGTCACCAGCAGACTCTGTCATGTAGCACGGAAACACGGTACTACAAGCTGCGGAGAAACAATGATTCGGATATGGGTGTTGCTCTTGTGCACATGGTTCGCCAACTCTATAACAGTCATCATGACGTGGACGCCAACCTGCCTCTCGATCTGCTACGATTGGTACTGTTGACTCGGCGACTCCGCGAAAGTATCTTCTATACGGGAACTCATCATAATCTGTAACAACTCCTCCAGCCTGGACAATTGTAGTACGATATGGATCACTACCTTTTTTCATGGCGATCTGTTCCCGAATATAGTTTATGTTCCGGATGTTAAGCTCATCTGTAAGAGAACTTGCACCATATGCTTGCGGAATCTCAATAGGCTCAAGATCTCCTATAGTGGTCGGGTGTATACCACGAGGCACTTCTGTATCAGGAGGCATTAATAGGTGTTTATGTCCATGCGCCATATGATGAATAGGTTTCTGACTATGAAGATGATTCATTGTTTATGATTATAAATAAAGTTCTTTGACAAATGATATTTTTTAGGTGTTTGCCAGGTGTTCCACGAGATCATGGAGATATACCCTAATTCGATCGAAGACTGGCCATGTATAAAGGTATATGGCAATGACTTTCGCGGATCACTTCTTAGAATGGCACAGGCGACGACGGAACTTGGGTTGTGGGACTTTTTTTGCACATATTCCCCTCCTGAGAATAGGGGATTCATGTTCGAAGATTCCAATGAGATGGATAGACTGGATAGTCATCGAGATGTTGACAGAGATGGACATAATGGGGTAACGTCCGCTTATGCAAAGAATTGTATGCAACTCATTGCAAGGGAAGGCTTTCGTGAATTCAAACGGAAATATACATAGAAATTGAATTTTTGTTTAATTGATCGTGAAATAATAAAGTATGGATAACCAAGACTGGGATACTATATCATGGAATAAGCCGAAGAAGCCGGAAGGTGCAAGGAAGAAGGCAAAACTTCGTCCACATGATACAGATGAACCGCCTCCACCTCCTAAGATGCCCCACGCGACTTCCCTTCTTATTCAGAAAGGGAGACTCATCAAGAAGATGTCGCAGAAGGAACTTGCAGCACGTCTAAATCTACCTGTAAACGTGATCAACAATTACGAATCAGGTGCGGCTGCTCCAGAGAGGAGGATATTAGTGAAGATTGGTAATGTTCTGGGGATCAATTTCCCTAAGTAAGATAAGTAAGGTATATGATGAAAAAGCCAAGTGTGAAACACTTGGCTTTTTTTACGTACAGACAAAGGGTTATTACCGTTTATATCTTCGTGATCTCCGTTGAAGTGGGTTGTTGGAGACATATTCGGGTTGTAGTGTTTTAAACCCTTTTCGTCGAGGGTAAGGCGATTGTAACTTGCGTTGAGGGCTGTACTTCGCATGTTTAGACTTCATAACTGATGGTGCAGAAGACGGATATGGTTGTATCCTTGGATTATGCCACGGGGTTGATTCAATATCTGGTGTATGCAGCGACCCAGATGATGGTGTAGAAAACGGTTGACTAGATGGAGTGCGAGCGGATATTGGCGTATGCAGCGACCCAGATGATGGTGTAGAAAACGGTTGACTAGATGGAGTGCGAGCGGATATTGGTGTATGCAGCGACCCAGATGATGGTGTAGAAAACGGTTGACTAGATGGAGTGCGAGCGGATATTGGTGTATGCAGCGACCCAGATGATGGTGTAGAGAACGGTTGACTAGATGGAGTGCGGGCGGATATTGGCGTATTCAGCGACCCAGATGATTGAATGATAGCAGCATACATGTCCTCAAGTGCACTTGGTGATGCATCAAACAACCCTGGAGATGCTCGCTTAAATGACCTGCTCTCTAACGGATATAATATATCTGGTGTATCTCTCCTAGGATTCTGTAAGGGATCGCTTATCGGTGCATAAATAAATGGAGAGCGCCGTTTAGGTCCTGAAGAAGGTATAAATGGACTTCTTTCTGGACTAGGCGTTATATCAAACAATCCGGGAGAAGCATTCACAAATTCGCGACCAGCACGTCCAGGCGGTGTGGGATCAAATACAAATTGAGAGCGCTTTTTAAATCGTTGGCCTGATGAAGGAAATAGTGGACTTCCCTCAGGCGTCTCAAATTGACTAAGATCTTGCTTTCTAGGGATCTCAAAATTTGAGATATGATTTGCCGTCGTGAATGCAAGCTCCTTGTTGCCGAAATTTATATTATAAAATGAATCATTCTTTGCAATTGCTTGGGCGAATTCTTTAAGGTCATGAGATACAGCGGGAGTTTTAGTCACCAGTAGAATGTAGCCAGCTGGACGATCCCCTTCAGAAAGTATACGACGAACAATATAACCTGTACGTTCCCTACCCATATCCCCCCCATAACATCCAGATGAAACATTTGCTGTTACTTTCGTCATGATTGGTAAATTATCCATATTTCCTCCTCTCAATCGTCTTGAATTCCCTCCCCGACTCCCTCTCCTACTCCTTACCCGACTTCCTCGTCGACTTCCTTGTCGACTTCCTCCCCGACTTCCTCGTCTACTTCTTCTCCGACTTCTTCTCCGACTTCCTTGTCGACTTCCTCCCCGACTTCCTCGTCGACTTCCTCGTCGGCTTCCTCCCCGACTCCTTCTTCGACTCCCTCGTCGACTTCTTCGACTCCCTCGTCGACTTCTCCGACTCCCTCGTCGACTTCTCCGACTCCCTCGTCGACTTCTCCGACTCCCTCGTCGACTTCTTCTCCGACTCCCTGGACTCTTTCTATGCCCGTTTCTGGGACTCATCGACTTATTATTTGTTTCGTTGCTTATTCCGTTGCTTATTCCGTTGCTTATTCCGTTGCTTATTCTCCTCCTACTTAGTCTCATACTTCGACTCTTCCAGTGACTTTTGTTCGCCATTTATATTAAGAAAGTTAAAGAACAAATAATATAAATGAACATCATTTACTATCACGCATTCTACTACGGATACGTGGCATATAAGGCATATGAGTACTCTAGCATAGCTGAGTTCGTTTGTTCTACAGGTCGTCAGGCAAAACGAGTATACGACTGGGCAGTGACAACTCCAGATAATGTTGATAGAAGCGCGTATCTCGATTGGATATTAGTTGAAGATACAGCAAGTCCGTTAATAAGACCAGTCAAACATAGCGATGTTTTCTCAAGTTTGTCGACACTTGACGAGAATCTCTTCAAATTCGAGGAAGACAGTTACCAGTCCACACCAAAGAATATCACGATATCGCGAAATCTTGATGTTTGAAACATTATAGTGAAAGTACGTACTTTCAAACCAAGAGATTCAATCTTCTTTTCGAAAAAGTCACGACATAACTTTTTAGCCTTTAGAGCGTGGTTAATACTCATCTTATGGATGAGCTGTGATTGTTTGGTGAATCTAAAATCGGCATTTCTGAGTCCTTTCATAGATCTCTCTGCTGTTTTATTTATGATCTCTGACTCCATCATTTCCCACGAAAATGACTCAAGTATGGAACTCTGAAAATTCTCTAGTAACCGGTCTAATTCATCGTATACGGTTTGAGTCCGTATTCTGTGTTCTAAGGCCCGTCCTACCTTTGCATCTTCCCATCTTAATTCATATGATAAGAGTAGGGATTTTGTAGATATGGACAGACTGAATTCTGTGATCTCAAATCCTTCAGACTCAAAAAATCCACGCACCATAGTTGTGAAGATATCCTTCCATATATCATCGTTATAAGGTTCCCTTATGTGAGAGCAAACATAACATTCACACTCCTCCTTCGCCACCTTCGGATCCGAACAATTGCAAATGGGCACATTGGTCTCTTCAAATCCACAGCTCCATTTATATTCATGATGTTGTTTTCCAGAAATCATCTCGTATTCTGTGTAAGAGACATACAACTTCTCCATGATTTCAGGTCTGATCTTCTCGATGTATCCTAATATACGATTCCTTGCCGCATTCTTCCGTTCCTCATTTATCATACGTAATCTTGTTGCCAACATTGACCATGTATGGATACTACATCCCTTAAATTGGTATGAGTCAAATATGATCTAAAATGATATCATCTCTGAGAGATGAGTGCATCGCTGACTGAACTAATGGTTGCTGCGACAAGTGACAAGGGTGCAGGTCTACATAACTATACTGATTTTTACTCTATCCTTTTTGATCCTGTAAGAGAGAAGGAGTTCAATCTTCTCGAAATCGGTATAGGTTCGGTAGATTTCGACTATCCATGTCATATGGGATGGTGGAAGAGTATCTACAAACCTGGGGCTAGTCTACGAGGCTGGAGGGATTACTTTCCAAACGCGAGAATATATGGATGTGATATTGATAAGAATGTATTATTTACTGAGGAACGTATAGAAACTTTCTATCTTGATCAAACGGATAGAGAGTCAATTCAGACTCAGATATGTGACGACATCCGCGAGTACTACGTGATAATTGACGATGGTTTGCATTCTTGGAAACATAATTTCGCTCTTCTTCAACAAGCTTATGATAAGCTTCAGCGTGGAGGATATTACATCATTGAAGATATACAAGACTTTGATAGTAGTGATTTACAATCAGATTTTGTGAAACAAGTAGTAAGTAATGGTGATCATGTCTCATACGTGCAAATAGCTAATCCTAACAACGCGCTTGATAATAATGTGTTTATGTTGAGGAAACGAACGTAGATATATATTGTATATACGTATTTGTATTTGCGGTCTAAAAACAGCTCTCAAAACGAGAAATGGAAGAGGACTATACGAAGACTCTACAAGATCTTTGTAAGAAGGTAGATCAAATCTCCGATTCGAGCAACACACAAGCGACAAATATTGTAGTTCCTGGGGCAAAACGTACCTTTCCCTCATTTCTAAATATGCAAACGGTGATGATAGCTACAGTGCCGATCGCAATAGCGATTATTTTTGTGTTATGGCGACCAACATTTATAACGTATGAAGATAAGTCGTCAGAGACGGGGGAGACTACGGTGCGACTTAGGTATATTAGACTTCTTACTGTTACTGTCGTACTTTCTGCTGTAGTATTCGCAGTGCTGTTCGTTGTGAGACACAGACGACGAAAGGTATCAACAACTGAATCTACTCCGGAGCTGAGCGTGCCAGATAAAAATGCCTTATAATCCAAAAGACAACAGCGAATGTGAGTCCCTTTATGCCTATGAGAATGTAGGGGGATGTTGATGTGGAAGGTATGAATCGGTGAAATAGGGCTGTTACTGGTTCTAGTGAAAAAAGAATAAATAACACCATCCCTATAAGAGAATCTTTAGCTTCCTCAAACAGCGTGGATATCGTTCCGCGATGTTGTTTGAAGAGTGTATTGACAAGTTGTTCTTCATCGTGAGAGGGAGGTTCAGTGTCTGTTCTAAGACCTGAAATTGGATCTGCGCCAAACTGCTGATTGTAAGGCGGTTGTGGGTTATGCATATGCATTCCCTGATTATGCATGTTTTGAGTATTCGACATTTAAGGAGCAAGTACTCCGTTTTAAACCAGGACAAATGAATCTACCTCTTCCTAAACTCGAGAAATTTCTTCTCAGGAAGGGTCTCATCATGAAGGACATATACACAATGCACGATGCATGCGTCTATATCGAGGTTTTCCATATGCCAGACGCCGAGTCGTTCCTTCTCTATATCCCATCTGCCTATGACGTTAAAGTTGAGCGATGTTCATCACCTATTCACAAGATGAAGTACTTGGAGCTTGGCGAAGATGGAAATGTGTGTGCAGATTATGCAGGTGAACCTGACAATTTCGAGATGGAAAAAGTATATGAAGGGATCGACCTTAGAACTGGTCCCAATATGAACAGCGAAAATCTAGAAGGATATCTAGAGGACGGATACCGGCACCAAGTCGCGCTAAAGGATATCACTAAAGATGATACCGTCGAACTCCGAGAAATATTTAGACAATTACGGCGTCTTAAGTTCTGTGTAGCAGATATTAAATATAAGGCCGCTATTACGTTTAAGAACTATCTGTGCTGTATCCGAAGAGACGATGGACTAGAGGGTTACCAGGTTAACACTATGATGGGAGATGGCACACGGCAATTAATAATCACACTTGACCTAGAATCTCTCTACGATAAGATGGAATCGGTGGTTATAGATGTACGAACAGTACGCGCAGGTATTCACAGTGTGATGGATAAGAATCAAGCAAGACATAGCAAGAGTCTTCAGAAAATGCTTGAAATGCGAAATAATGTTCCAGCAATGTCCGAACTTGTCCTACAAAAGAAGGAGGGATATGCAAAGTATATCGAAGCACTAGAACTTCTTCTCGCAAAGCTTGCCGAATGTCAAAAAAGAACTCTAGAGAAGATGATGACTATCCAGGAGAAGTACAAGGGAAATGCTGGTATCAAAGGATTACATGACGATATCGAGCGGAGCCACGTCATGGCGAAATTCGAAACGGAACTCGAACGAATCTCTAGCGTACAGCAGGAAGTTATTCGTACAATTCTTAAGATCCGATCACGATACGAAGCTGTCGCATTGAAAGTAGATAAAATTTTCTTTGATACATCGGTGATGCTCGATGCTATCCTCAAAAATGTAGGTGAACTAACATCTATCTAAATAGATGTTTTGAGAGAATATACGACTACCTATATGTCTACACTCAAGTATAATTTTCGGAGCCATGTCGCCAGTCGTCAAAGATGTGATATATGTCGGTCGCCTTCTTATTCTCTTTATTCGTGCTATATACACGGGCAACGATATTGCGAATGGTGCCGTATGAGGGCAGGACCCTGCACACTATGTGCAGCGGATAGTGGGTGCGCGTGTTATTTTTATATGATTGATAAAAATGGTTGTAGACTTTGCAAGACGTGTCTAGAAGATAGTATAGTATGTGATGTGTGTACATGTTTTAAAATAAAAGTATGTACGATATGTAGAGAACGCTACTGCTCAACGTGTCAGTCAGAGAGATGCAAATGTGATTGCCTAATAAATTACTGCACAACATGTCTGCAGGTACATCAAACAGAGTGCTCTTGTTCGGAATGTAAGGTGTATATGTGTCGGAAGATGTCTATAAGATGTAGAGCATGTAGAGAAATAGTATGTAAGAATCACACACATTATTTGCTTGGACATAGCTTCTGTAGGAATTGCTGTGTCCCGAAACGGAAGTTAGTGGCTATCCTGGATATTTTCCCGATCGATATCATCAAGATGGTAGAAAGATGTATGCGGGCTATCACTGTAGATATTAAGAGTGATTTCCTTCGATCTATTATGTTCGACAAAGGTAGTATGATGCCGAGATGTATTTCATGTGGCGAGAGAACAAATAGAATTGGCTATAAGGTATCATGTGAAGACTGCGGGAGGAACGAACAAGCTAAAATATGTAAGGAATGTGCGAATATATTATGCAATCTATCTCAGAAGAAGTTAATGAAAATCGGATTCAGGAAATGCAAGCGTACTGGAAAGATTATATGTAGGGTTTGCTTATAATTTGTCGCTTATATATAAATGTATACAAGAGACGATAATGGTAACCCCGTTGAGACCTACGTACAATCGCAGGGAAATGAGAAGGGGCACAAAGATAAGAACCACAAACATCAGGATCGTAATCGATCCCAATTTCCCCTATGGCTTCTCATAGTACTCATCGTTCTGACTGCTGTCTTAGCCGGTCTAGCAATCTGGAAGCTTAGTGCGAATAAGCAAAAGACTTCAAAATTCGGATTCTATTAATCTTTGTATGTGCTAAATGGGAGTCGTACTAGCCTGCATGTGCGCAGGACTCACAATTCTCATAGGAGTAATTACTATTCTAGTTGTTGCCATCGTCATGCAAAGAAAACACGAACGATATACAGACCAATATGGAGTATTAGGTACAATAGGTTCATCTTTCACCTACAGTCGCGATGAACCTCCTCTAGATGATTATGAAACTGATGGAAGCTCGAAATATGACCGCGATAGCTCTGAGTACAGAAGATATAAAGTTCGCACTAATGCTCATCAACAACGGAGAATAAACACGACAGAATAAGAAGCGACTACGCACTAGTGCGTTATCATGTACCTTTCTTCTCTTGTAAACTGATTAATCATGCAATAACGCTCAAGACCTTTATAGGCAGCATATAAACCGTACATCTTAGCATGTTGCCAGCACAACAAACAACAGTTCGCACTCTTCACGAAAGTACGGCCTCCTAACATCGCAGGTCTTGTACATAATTCTCCCGTCTGTGTTCTAGATTGACAACACGGTATATCACCGCACTTTCTGCTAAGGAGATCGGGTTCCGATCTTTTTTTATCAGCTGACTTATGTTTCCGCCGTGATCTACGGGGTTTCGGCTTTCGTCTAGGTGGCATTTATAAATAGAAATAATATCGATCTTATGCATAATAAATGCGATTAGGAGTTATATACGCAGTGCTGTCTATTATTACCATTATTCTCCTGGGAGGAGTCGCTACTGCTGTAGCAATACATTTCACGAAAGATAAAAAATCTCCTCGTCCTCCGTCTACACAGCATCCTACAACTCAGGATATCCCGTCAAGTATTGTGAACACAAAAACATCTTGTTGGATACCAGAATCAGGTACTGGAAAATACTATGTTCCTGTGCCGAATAACATGAAATGAGTGTACAAAGTTTCTATAACTAAAAGTTATAGAATGGATATATACATTATCTAGAATCCTTATTGGCACATTTTTGCTACATATCGCGTGCTACATTGGTTAGCACCCTTGCCGTAGGCACCTTGAATCGAGAAATAACCTGCACAACTTGGTGCGCGACCATGAGTTAGCGTGTCGTAACCTGGTGCTCCATATACAGGCACTACGTAAGTGCCTGTAACTTGAGCTGGTGCATTAGGTCCTGCCATAGTTGGTCCCATATTGTTTCCTGCGCCTTGGTGACCATTGTAGTGTGTAAGTGTTGCGTACGAGCACGCACCGCCTTGGGGTGCCATACCTCCGGAGTACTCATTATTGGACATTTATTAGCAGCAAGAAAGATTTTATTTTTTCATGTTTTCAGCTATCCTAATAGCTTCATTATACGCTAATGCATCAACCACAGTATTGAATTTATCACCATTATGTCCTTTTACCCAAACGTAATCAATCTTCTTCCCTTTTGTCAGACGGTCATACTCCGACCATAGATCGGTATTTGCTTTTCGGGCCCATTTCCCGCTACCACAATACATCACTAATTGAAGATCTACATGAAATGTGAAGTATTGACACGATTTCAACATCTTCAACGCAGTCAAGACAGCAAGTATCTCCATTCTAATATTCGTAACGTGAGGTTCAGTCTCGCTACTTCTCGGTGAGACTCCTCCTGATACACATACATTCATTGTTCCGTCCACAATACAAAAAGCATACCCTCCTGGACCACCGGGATTCTTCAGACAACTTCCGTCAGTGTAAATGTGTACCATACGAAATCCAGATGTTCCTGGATGCAATTTTTCAATTTAATGATTATTTAGCCCGACATTAATGTCAGAGAACTTTTTATATACAGAATTTTTCTTCACAAAAAGTAAGTCTACTTCGTTAAGACGCCCGTGGTGTGCATTACACAGACAAAGTGAATAGGGAAGATGTTTAACTTCTACCAAATCAAAAAGCTCAAAACCAAGTTCATCCATTGCTTGGATAAGGGAACAGAAAGATGGCGCACCCTCGTTAAACCCCGCAACAGCTGCTTCAAGAAGTACAAATTCAGCCATCCCAATCGTTATCTGTCCACCCTTAATCGCCTCCAACTCAGCACCTTGTACATCTAACTTCACGAAATCAGGGTACATACATCCACGCCTCGCAATGATATCATCTAGAGTCACTGTCGTGAGTTCAACGGTCGTACAATTTGAATCATTGTATGCAGAAGTACGTTCGCGATACATCGAATTTCCACTGGTGTCGCCGTTATTAATTTTATAAAAAGTCCTTTGCTCTCCAGTTGTTCCACCAATCAATGCAATCTCGTAATCAAGATTGTGCCTCCGAAGTTCCGTCTCACAATCCCGATCGGCCTCGATACTCAATATCTTCGCCTCCGGATACAAACACCGCAGGTATTGCGACCATTTTCCAATATGTGCACCGCAATCCAATATAAACTTTGGGTAGAAGTTAACAACTTGCTTCAAAAATGAGTCAAGTCGTGGGTGAATGTTGAGAATATCCATTCATCTCATATCCCAAGTACTTAAACCAATAAAAGACCTACAGATTCCTTTAACTCTGTATTAATATAATCAAGAGGCGGAAAATCTGCTCTAATTATCACAAAAAAGACATCCAAACGATGATTAGATGGAGAACCGGATATATGCTCTAAGCTAAGCGATACATCCGCGTTGCTACCACAAATAGAATCCAGATCCCTATCAGCGCTCTCGCTACACCGTACACGTATTTTTCTGTACGTCCTCTTAACCTTTTTTCTTAGACTCCATCCACTACCTCTCTGGTCCAATCTTCCCCACCTCTCACTCCCGCTTCCCTTATTATCGTCGTTCTCGTCGACACACTCCACGATACAGGAACGGATCTCCAAATCCAATTCGCGGTTCTCGTTCTGAATAATCTCAATGCCCAGTCTCTTGACCTCCCTATCTATGTCGATGGCTAACTTTTCATGTCTATCATCCAATGTTAGATAGTAGTCATATTCGCCTATCTTCGAAATAATGATATCCTGAAACTCGAATACTTTCCCAATCACCCGATAAAACCACATATCCCCAGGACCTTCCTCGCGCTCACACAATCTCATGTATTTCGAAAACGTCTCTATAAATAACGGAAAACAAAAATTGAAAAACACACATATCAGCCTCTAATAATACTAAGAGTCATGGAAGAATGTCAACTATATGATATGAACACAGTAGAACACATACATCCTAAGGATATAGATGATGAGATTGAGGATGATCATCTCTGGGATATTATTGGTGACCATCTCAAGGAAACTGGATTCGCGGATACCCAGATTACATCGTTTGACCAGGACTATATTCTCAAAGGGATTCCACGAGTCTTCAACGAAGAGCCAGATGTCGTTATTCGGCCGGAACACCAAGATATCGTATATACTCTCTCCTTCGGACAAACTTATATTCCAGGTCCAACACTTCTAGAAGACGACAGAACACTTCGTACACATGACCTTTTCCCAGCAGAATGCAGAGAGCGAGATATCACATACAGCTCGCCTATTTACGTTGATATCACAGAAACAACACAATCCCCGGACGCCGAACCAGTTATCGTCGAACACAAACGTGTACTTATTGGCCGTACGCCTATTATGTTAAGGTCAGGACTATGCAACCTATCCAGACTCACACCAAAAGAACGAATCAAAGCGGGAGAATGTCCGCGCGATCCAGGTGGCTACTTCATCATCAAAGGGAACGAACGCGTGGTCGTCCCACAATCTCGAAAAACATATAACAAAGTGCTCGTCCTGAAACAAAAATCGAACGATAAGATGGTATATGTCGCTGAGATTCGCAGCATGTCTGAAGAAACAGGGCACTCCGTTCAAGTCACTGCTGCAATAAGTTCCGAAAATGCATCTATTACATTCGGTATCCAACAAGCCAAAGGAAGCATACCTGCAGCAATCATCTTCAAAGCCCTTGGATTCACAGAAGATGAACAAATCAAAGACTTCATCGGTCTAAATCATATACCGCAAGCAGCTCCTCTGCTCGAATATATGCTGAGAGACGCCTACTTCGCGCGAACACAAGACGACGCTCTTCTCTACATAGGAAAAAATGCGAATAATAACAAAGAGAACGAAAGACGAGATATTGCGTGGCAAATCGTCGAAAGTAATCTCTTACCACATCTTGGTGTAACATCAACACTCAAGGAAAAGGCCTACTTCTTCGGACACATGCTTAACAAACTAATCGCAACGTTCCTTGGACTTAGGGCAGAAGACGATATCGATAACTACGCCAACAAACGAGTAGATTCATGCGGAACTTTATTCTTCGACCTCTTCCGAACACTCTTCAAAGGATTTACATCAAAACTAGTACAAGACCTTGAGAAGAAAACGCAGACTATCAACGCTATCCCTATTATTTCAAGAAGTACCGCAATAACGACTGGTATTCTTCGTTGCGCTAGCACAGGGAATTGGGGTGCTAAGAAGAGCTTTATCAAACCGGGAGTAGCACAAGTTCTTTCCAGGTTGTCTTATGGAGCTACGCTATCCCATCTGCGTCATCTCATGTACCAAACAGGCAAAGAAGGAAGGAATATCAAAATCCGACAAATCAACCCAAGCCAATGTATGTTTCTATGCGTTACTGGAGATACGGAAGTAGTGGCCGAAGATGGCATTAATTGTGTCCAAATCAAGAATCTACAAGATAATTGTGTTGTTCGAACAATATCGCCTGATACTTTGCAAGAGGAACCGTCCATGATCAAGAACTATTTTAGTGCTATTCCGACAAAGCTACTAAAGGTGACTACTATGAGTGGAAGAGTCATTAAATGCACTCCTGAACATCCGTTCCTCGTAAAGACAGGAAACAAAAATAAATGGATTAAAGCTGTAGATATCAAGACAAATCAACTTGTTGTAGTCAGAAACACTCTCGAGCAAATGGATATTAGCGACGGAACACTATTAACCAATTTCACAATCAGTGAAATGGAGATTTTTGCAAGACTAATAGGTGCTTTAGAAACAGGTGGCCATGTATATAAAAATAGAGAAGGGTGTGAATTCTACGTAGGAGAGGAACAAGATGGGCTTGATATCGTATCTGATATTCAGAAATTGGGATTTTCCAAACCATTCATGAAACAAAAAACTTCTCATTTTAAGGATATTGAAGGCAATATTACTTGCACACACGTTACATACCAAATTCGACCCAAAATAGATTTCTTCAAAGAAGTTATCAAACTTGGGTGTACACGAGGCAAAAAGATAAATTCGAAGAAAATATTCCCTCTATGGATTCTGGAAGCTCCTTCATCAGTTCGCCGTGAATTCTTGGCAGGGTTTCAAGGAGGAGATGGCGGCGTACTGCAATCACAAAAAAACGGGAATGGCTGGACAGTACGAATTGGTCATACGTGTATACACTGCAGCAGTGACGTACTAGAATTCCATGTGGAATACATGAATACAATAGTATCACAATTTAATTCTTTCGATATTGACTGTCATCTTAGTTGCATACCTCTCTCTAACAATCGACATGTCCTAAAAATATTCTTCAGCAGCATCAATGAAAATGTATGCAGGTATGGACGTTCAATAGGTTACAGATATTGTCATGAAAAGACTCGGGCATCTAACATAGTGTACGAATATGCTAGAATACGACAGATTAAGTATAACGAAATTAATCAAAGATATAACCAGGCGCGCGAATTGCGCAAGGAAGGGTTCAGTATTTTGCAAATAGCAGAGAAGACATGCATTAAATATACAACAGTAAGGAGGATCATCAGTGACGATAACGAAAAACCCAAATCTATCGAAGATATGGTGGCATTTGATACGTTCAAACAACTGTACTGTCTTGATTCGGACTCAATCACTATACCTGTCAAAAGTATTGAAGAGTGCGATATAGAGGAAGTATATGATTTCACTACAATATCCTCAAACCACAGCTTTATTGCTAATGGATTTGTAACCCACAACTGTCCTGCCGAGTGTTTCGATCCAGAAACACCTATCCTTCTTTGGGACAGTACAGTGAAGAGAGCTGGTGATATCGTGGTAGGAGATACTCTTATCGATGACCAGGGCCAACCAACACGCGTAAAAACGACATGTGCTGGACTGAAAGAAATGTATGAAATCCAGCAAACGGAAGCCAATGCAATGAATTACACAGTAACTGACAATCATATCTTAACATTGAAAATCAAGAATACTAAATGGCTAGGACCACACAAAGAGAAATACAACGCTAGATGGTTCGATAGAAAAAAGATGCGATTCCGATCCAAACTTTTCCCAAACAAAGAAGAAGCGAGATCGTTTCTTGAGACGATGCATATCGACCCTATCTTAGATATTAAACTGTCTGATTACCTTAAACTACCCGGATCAGTCACTACTAATTTGAGAGGATTTAAGTCTACTGGTATATCGTGGCCCAAGAGGGATATAGCTCTGGATCCGTATATACTTGGTATGTGGTTAGGCGATGAGTTAAGCAACGGATATGGGTTTTCCACTGCTGATGAAGAGCTATTAAATACATGGGTTAACTGGGGTAAGGATAATAATGCGACAGTTCACCGTACCGAACGATATAAGTATACTCTACAACCTAGCGTTGTCGGAGCAAAGAAAGGTATTGCTCCTCTGCGAAACATACTTGAGACATACGGACTCCTAGATAACAGGCACATACCCCAAGATTACATATTTAATGATCGCGAGACTCGACTGCAATTATTAGCGGGATTAGTAGATACAGATGGTAGCGTGAGAGACGGACATGAAATTCGTATCTGTCAAAGCTCTAAAAATATTCGGATACTTGAAGACACATTGCGATTAGCACAGTCTCTCGGATTTGCCTGTCATATGAATAATGGAATTAGAGGGAAATGTAGTAGTACATATACAGAACTTACTCTAACGGGTGAATACCTATACGAAATACCGGTCAGACTAGCACGAAAGAAAGCCGTAAAGTTTGATAATCCAAGATCGATAGTGAGATGTCAAACATTATTAGAAACGAGTATCAATGTAGTTCGGAAAAGTATCGGGTCTTATGTTGGCTGGCAACTTGAAGGGAACGGTCGCTTCCTTCTTGCAGATTGTACGACCATTCACAACACTCCGGAGGGTGCTAAGATAGGTCTTGTGCTCAATCTCTCGTTACTCACGACAATCACAGTGCGAATCCCAACCATTGTTGTAAGGGAAGCCGTAGAATCCGCAACCGAGTTTATATCAGCTAGACATTACACAGGAGACAACTACCTTCCAAAGGTTTTCCTTAACGGAGTTATATTAGGATTCACCCACAACCACACAGCTCTTCTTGAAGAACTGAAGACTATGCGTAAAATCGGCCTCCTACCGTATCAAGTGTCAGTGAGCTATGACTTGCGAGATAGAGAGATACACGTCTTCTCCGATGAAGGCAGGCTTCTCCGTCCAGTACTCACAACATGCGAAGACGGAACACTATCCTTGAAGAAAAGCTATGGAACCGACTGGAGCACTCTCGTGAAGATGGGATGCATACATTACGTAGACAACAACGAAGTAGAAAACTCCGTTGTCGCTTTCCAACAGAAAGAACTGAGCATGTATCAAAATAACTACTGTGAACTCAATCCAGCAATGATGCTAGGAGTCATGGCATCCATCATACCATGGCCAGACCACTCCCAAGCACCTAGAAATTGCTACCAGTGTCTCCACCCATCTACCCTAATCGACATGGCAGACGGGAGCAAGAAAGCAATTGGAGATGTGAGAAAGGGAGACAAGGTCATAACTGTCCACCCTGTAACTTGTGAGACAAGTATCACTACAGTTATCAACCAGTACGTTAAAACAACTGATAAGAGGATGATCACTATACACACAGAATTCAGTCGCAAATTGGTATGCACAGATGATCATCTTCTTCTGTCAACAGATGGCTGGGTAGCTGCAGATAAAGCTAAAAACGTATACGATGTAGACAAGGGATTATACGTCAATATCACGAGTAGGTATGAATACAATCACGGGAATATAATTGCGGATATAACAACTGAGTCCGCGAATCACAGCTTCATCGCAGGCGGACTCTGCGTACACAACTCAAGTATGGGGAAACAAGCCATGGGCATGTTCGCACTATCTCATTCAATCAGAACAGATACTTGCGTTCACGTCCTATCATCACCCCAACGTCCTCTAGTGAGTACGAAGGCAGCAGATATCATGGGATTCAACGATATGCCATCTGGATTAAATGCGATTGTAGCTATAGCTTGTTATACGGGGTTAACATTGGTTGGGCCCCTGTCACGTCGCAAGACGTTGGCAAGTCCGCACCACAGCGGGCGACGTTCTTGAATTGCGGGAACATCCTGATAAATATCTCAGTACTAAGTTGATACAGAAATGTATCGATGGTTGTAGTTAATCGCTACAAGTAAAGTAATAATCTGAGATCTAAGGACGATCCGCAGCCAAGCTCCTAAGTCCCAATGATCACGGGATATGGAGAAGGTTCAGAGACTGGGTAGGAACGCGAGTGAGAGTTTGATCAAGCTCAATGATCCCGCAAGGTACAGTCCATCCCCACCAGAGATGGTGTCTAAGTGTAGTCTGCTATTGACCTGTGGTAATAGTCATAGTGGGCGAACTACAGAGATCACATGTCCTGAGCGCTATAAATCCTAAGCGCAATAAATTGGCAGGAGATCGGGCAATATTTGTCAACCAGGAAGATTCAATAATCATGAACCAGAGTGCTATAGAGAGAGGGTTATTCTATGCAACCACATATAAGACGCTGACAGAAGAGGAGAAGAACACAGCGACTAATTGTGTGGTTGAAATATGTGTTCCGCCTTTGGAATGTAGAAAGAATAAGACAGCAAATTATCTCCTTCTCGATGAGCACGGTCTTGTGAGGAAACGTATTAATGGTCAATCTGTCTGGGTAGAACAGGATGACGTGATCGTTGGGAAAGTATCGAGGCAGACAGACAAAAATGGCGAAGAACGAATTACAGACTGTAGCAGGAGAATTGCCAAAGGCGAAGCGGGATATGTCGATAGAGTGCTTATATCAACAACTCCAGGTGGATTAAAGATGGTGAAGGTCGTAATCCGAATTCCGCGCATCCCCGAAATTGGAGACAAATTCGCCTGTTATGATATTGAAACCGAAGTATTAACACAAGAAGGTTGGAAGTATATGGGTGAGATCTCTCCTGACGATCATGTTGCTTGTTTAGTTGATCGAAAGCGCCTTGAGTATCTTAGACCGACTGAAGTTCAAGAGTACGCATACGAAGGGGATATGTATCATGTAGATAGTTGCAAGGTGAATCTAATGGTCACACCCAATCATCGGATGTTCACAGGAAGTGTACACAGAAAGAATTATAAGATGCAAGAAGCCAGAGAGATACATGGGAAAGCAAGAAGCTATCGCATAAATGTAGATGAGTGGGAGCCTGAGAATCCCGCGTCCATGTTTCGCTTGCCTGGATACGAAGAACTCCCTGAACTCGATCTTGACATGGAAGCTTGGTGTTTATTCTTTGGGATCTGGATGGCAGAAGGGTGCTACCATATATCTAGCGGTGGAATTTACATTTCCGCTAATAAGCAACGAGTCAAAGATACCCTTGATAAAGTATGTGATATCCTTGGTTTCAATGTTAGGAAACATTTAGAACGAGGTGAACGAAATAAATACTGGATAGGAGACAGACGTGTGGGAGCGTATTTCCAACCTCTATCTGTTGGGGCTATTAACAAGTCACTTCCAGAATGGTGCTTCAATTTAGATATGCATCACTCTCGGAAACTCATAGAAGGAATGATTCTTGGAGACGATTGTTATATGAAAGGAACAACGAAAGAGAGATACTACACCTCCAGTGTCAAGCTTCGTGACGATTTTCAAAGACTTTGTATTCACGCTGGATGGGGATGTAATTACTATCTCAAAAGCGAAGCTAGAACTGAGTCTACATGCCTGGGACCTATTATGACCAACGCAGATTATTGGTCTCTTACTGTCTGCAAGACCCAGCCGAATCCACTTGTCAACAAATATAAACATAAGAAACAACAAGATAGTTGGGTTCCTTACGATGGTCCCGTCTATTGTTGCACGGTACCAACAGATGACGGAATAATCCTTGTGCGGCGACGAGGAAAGCCGGTATGGTGTGGAAACTCTCGTTCTGCTCAGAAGGGTACAGTTGGGATGGTTTATAAGCAACATGATATGCCTTATATGCAGTCTGGACTAATTCCAGATTTAATCATAAATCCTCATTGCCTATCTGGAGATACGATTATTGAACTTGCTGATGGTGATGTTACATACATTAAGGATTTGTACGATAAGGAAGCAACATATGTTACGACAGTGGATCCTGCTACTTTAGAGAAGGGAATAACAACTTTTTCGGATGGATTTGTTAAGAAGGCTGAAACCCTTGTCAGGATTACAACATCGTCTGGACGCGTAGTGAAGTGCACTCCAGAGCATCTTCTATTGGTTATGCGCAATGGATCTTTGATTTGGACTGAAGCCAGAGGATTATATCCCTATTCAGATAAAATGGTTGTAACACATTCTCTTATTCCAGTAACAGATATAGGCGGGGAACTCCCTACAGTTACTCCAGGAATAGGTAAATACTGGGATCGGTTAAAAGAGATAGGACTGACAGGACAGATCAGTTTGGATAAGGCCAAAATATTGGCAAGACTCATTGGAGCTATTGATTCAGATAGCCATCTTCGTACAAGAAATGAAAACACGGGTCCTGTAAGATGCTGCCTCCATGTTGGAGAAATGGGTGACTACGATGAGATATGTAGGGATATGCGTACTCTTGGGTGTAAGATACCCTCAGCATGCCATACAGAGCACTGCTATAGAGTAGAGTTAGAAGTATCACTTGGCGTGTTAGTGAGAAGGCTTGGTGCATGTATAGGAAACAACGTCAAGTCGAAACGAATTTTCCCTGAGTGGCTGAAGATTGCTCCTATGTCTGTGCAACGCGAGTTCTTGTCTGGATACCATGGAGGAGATGGTTCGAAAATTGGTGTGAATAAGAAAACAGTCCAACAACAAGTACGTATACGAGGTACTAGATGTCGAAGCAACGATAAAGAAGCTTTGTCTCATCGAGCATATCTTCAAGAAATTGCACAAATGTCGGCAAAATTTGGAATCAAGACCACGATTCAATGTGCTAATGATCACCGAGATAACACTCATGATTTTACATTGGCTTATTCGACAACACCGGAGAATCTTATACGTATTTCTGATATTCTTGGTTATCGGTATTGTAATCATAAACGAAGGGAAAGTGTTATCGCAATTGAGTATCTTCGAAGTAGGCAACATGGTTTGCAAATGAGTTATGAAATATTCCAAGAGTGCTTTGGATATGGAGACACGGGAGCTGTCTTATCATTCGTGCGAAGTGTGGAAGAAATACCAGGAGAACTAGTATATGATTTCACAACGCTTTCTGCGAACCATTCATTCGTCGCGAATGGGATTGTGAGCCACAATTGTATTCCAAGTCAATATACGGCTTGAAAAAGGACTCTAGTAATAGATTCCTAGTCACCAAGAGGAGAATATTGGTCAAACCTCTGGGGGCGAGACGTTTAAATTGCGGGAACATCTCGAGAATATAGATCTAAAATAATACCGTGTTTCAACGCAAACTTAGATCAGAATAAGTGCTTGACTACCGCGGTCTTAGAGAAATCTAGGATGCAGCAACGGGCGTAACGGACCCGTGGAAGGTAATAACGTCAAGTTAGAGACAATCCGCAGCCAAGCTCCCCTGTATCGCTATGGTAAGGTACGAGGAGAAGGTTCAGAGACTATAATCCGTCGATAGGAAGTGATTGCCTAGCCAGCTTGATCCTGTTTAAGGTATAGTCCACCCCACCCGAGAGGGTCGTGAGTGTAGTCCTTGACCCGGGCGAACTCACATGAGGGATATGGTCTGCGTATGACCATCAACCAGTTGATGGAGTCTATACTGGGTAAGACGTGTTCATTCAATGGGACGTTTGGGGATGCAACACCATTTGGTAAATCTAGTGTAAATGTATCTAAAAAATTATGTGAAGATTTAGGTATGACTGGTGAGAATAAATATGGACTTGAGATGATGTATTGTGGCTTCACCGGTATGCCTATGGGTGAAGTCTTCATCGGTCCAGTGTACTACCAACGCTTGAAGCATCTCGTATCGGACAAGATGCATGCGAGAAACTCGGGCGACAAAAGTACGCATACGAGGCAACCGCTTAACTACTTCAGGGCGGTGAAAGTCAGTCTGAAAAGGACTCGGCTAGTCGTTGTAATAACGGCGAGACTTCTGGTTGCGGGAACGACCCTTAGAGCTTCTACTACCACCCTTTCTTGGAAACGAGTGAGGGGATCTCGGTTAATTGCCGAACCCGATGGTAATAAGGTAGAAGATTGGGCAATCCGCAGGAGATCTTCTAAACCCGCTTTGATAGGGCATGAAGGCTTCTCAACGATCGCAAAGAAGTCCGTAAGTGACGAAGGCTTAATCAGCTAGAGCTTATGTAAGGTACGATCTGGCCTCAGGGGAAACCCTTTGGATTAACCGCGAAGGAAGAGCAAGGGAAGGAGGTAGAATTTTGCCTCTAAAAGTATGTTTAAAAGAACATGCTAGTCCTGTTACAGAGGGCGATATCCTTAAATTGCGGGAAACTGTTGGTAAGCTCTCAATACTAAGCGTATATGGAAACATATACGTGGTTCCAGGGAGATCCTGGAAGTATAGTAAAAAGTTGAGAGATAGACACAATCCGCAGCGAAGCACCTAAGGCCGCTATGATAGGCTATGGTGAACGTTCAACGGGCGTAATGGATGGGTCGGAGAGAGTCTAACCAACTCTCTATGAAGATCGAAGGTACGTCCTAGACCCACCCGAGAGGGTGCTATACCTTGACTTGTAAGGTCCTGTAACAGATCAAACAAGAAAGGGTATGGATGCTATGATCCTAAGAGGAAATGCTTAGGTGAGCTGGTATCATCGTTAAGATTTGGCGAGATCAACGTTCGGTCTCAGTGGCGTGGCAACACGTTGCTAGTTTGCGATATAGCAAGCGACATCTTTCAATTGCGGGAACGTCCAGTTAATCTCTTGGTACTAAACCAGTTTGGAAACATTCTGGTGGCTGTAGGTAACTACTACAGATAAAGTAATAAGCCAAGAGCTATGGATAATCCGCAGCTAAGCTCCTAAGTTCCGACGATCATGGAATACGGAGAAAGTTCAGAGACTGCAAGAGATGGGGGGGAGCGCTTGATCAGCGCGAAGAACCCTTAAGGTACAGTCCAGCCGCTCCGAGAGGAGTTCGCAACCTTAGCCTCTTACAACCCTATATCAATAGGTTGTGGAGTCGAAGTTGTGACAGCGATAATAAACGATATTTGCTGGGAGTTACTGGGAACGGGACTGCATGTTAGCACACGGTGCTAGCAAAGTATTGAATGAACAGTTATGTACGAAGTCGGATGGTTTCACGGTGGTGATTTGCGACAAGTGTGGGGAGATTACGGATAAGCAGACATCATGTGGAAGCTGTAATACAGACACAGTGACAAGAGTCTTAACCCCTTACGCATTCAAACTTATGAGAAACGAGATCGCTGCAATGGGTATAAAGATGTCTATTACAGGTAGAACAGACAAACATTAAGGAAGATATAAGAGAGATAAGAGAGATAAGAGATATATATCCATAATTTGAATATGGATATAATTCATAATTGAAATATGCGGAATGATATTGTGAATAACTTAGCAATGGTCCACGACGAGAGAGGAAGAGGGGTAGAGTATCATATCAACTTTAAGAAACCGGTTAACTACTTTAACGTAGTACCGCCTATAGAGATGAAGACTGGGATGAGGGTATATTTACACAGTGATTGTGACGTCATAACGCTTGTTCGAAATGGAGACTCTATCGAAAGAGTCAATGAGAGTGGTTATATAGAAATGTCTAACGAAATTGATATGGAAGAGTACGTAGGAGAATGCAAATGCTGGGAAAATCAGGATGATATAAATAATATTGTGGGGAAAAATGTGGAAGAGTACGCATACATATATAAGGGAGGGTGGGGGACGCGTAACTGTCCGCTAGAGAGTATAAGGGGAAAGCGGGCGATCGAGGATCACCATCTACTTGTATTAACGCATGAAGAAGAGGAGTTGTTGGAAACCATTCGAAACGTGATCGGTGATGAGATAGAAAGTGAAGGATGGTACGAAATATCCTTCATTGAGTAAACATTGATTTGTCCCCTTATAATTCTTCATAATTGAAAAAATACAAATGATATAGTAAATAACTTAGCAATGGTTCATGATTACGGAAGAGGGGTTGAGTATCATATCAACTTTAAGAAACCAGTTGACTATTTTGACATAGTGCCGCCTATAGAGATGAAGACTAGGAGGAGGGTATATTTAAACAAGAATTGTAACTTCATATCACTTGTCCGAAATGGAGACTCTATCGAGAGAGCCAATAAGAGTGGGTATATCGAGATAGCTAACAAAGTAGATGCAGAAGAGTACGCAAGAAAATGCGAACACTATAAAAATACGAACGATAGACACTCTATTGTGGGACATAATGTGGAAGATTACGCATACAGAAATAAGGGAGCGTGGGCAGACTTTACATATCCGCTAGGTAGTATAACGAGAAAGCAGGCGATCGAGGATCATCATCTACTTGTATTAACGGATGAAGAAAAGGAGTTGTTGGAAACCATTCGAAACGTGGTCGGTGATGAGATAGAAAGTGAAGGATGGTACGAAGTATACTTCTTCATATAAAATTGAATTTTCCTCTTGATTTCCTCAGATATTGCGATGAGTATCGCTGAAATGAAGACTATGTGTCTGTCGAGAGAGCTACCGTCTGACTTACTTGAAAGAATAAATGACACGGTGACAATTGCAGAGTTGAGGAGGGAGAATGAATCATTGAGAAGGAGTGTGCAATACTTGGGCAGTTACGTCGATAAATTGGATAATATACGGTGGTCTGCCAATAGATTAGCCATTTGCTGTAAATGTGGTAGCAGGGATCCTAATCCGCATATCGGGGATAAAAAAGAGACGTCTCTTTTCACAAGTGTTCAGAAGAGAAGCTTCCTTGTGTGTGGTGATCGGCGATATTGTGGGTATTCGTGGGTACGTGGGTGGAGCGAAGAGGATTACAATAATCCGGAATATCACGATTCTGATTCGGAGGAGCATGGTGAGTGGTACATTGGGGAAGAGAAAGCAGTTTGTGATCTGAATTGTGATATGGAATGCAATCACTGGGTCTGTTCAGACTGTGTGCATGTACAGAGGATCCGTGCATGTACTGGCAACTGTCCTCGGTGCCTGAACTGGCAACTGTCCTCGGTGCCTGACAATTAGTGCTTCCACCTAGGAACAACATTATTCCACTTGTACCAGTCAAGAAACTCTACCATTAGCATACGCTACCTAGTATATCCATAATTTGATTATGGATATTCTTTTTTTCCCACTATTAAATGAGCGAACGTTCAGCATATGACAGGATGATGATGAGGAATCTACACCCTGACTCGAATCTCAATTTCAACTCTCCAGTAGGGTGTAACACGAACCAGGCTTACTGGGCACCCAGAACGAATTATGACCAACATTACCAAAAGATGTTCTGCCCTGACTGTTGCAGTTGTGGGAGCAATCCTGGTCACCGTGTCGAAGGTTACATGGCACAAACATATCCGCAAACCAAAGCAGGTATGTTACAATGTATCGCGCAGAAGGAGCTACCGTTAGCGTACATGAAAGCACAGTGGGGGCTCGATGGGGGAAGTGGGACTGCATCCGATAATATATACGGTATGCTTGGAGACTGTGCACGTCTTACAGGACAGCCGTTCCCTTCTCAAACAAATCCTGCTCAAAAGTGCTTTACAGACGGGTTACTGACACAATATAGTTCTAGTATAGCTGATAAGGATACGTGTAGAAGCGGTATCTTGACTAATACTACATCAGCTGTCAATAAATGTGGTCCTCTAATTTAAAAGAGAAATATAACCAAAATAATACTATAGATTAGTTACCTAAATTTCCTCTTCATTTCTTATAAGTATTTCTGAAATGAAGACTATACGTGCGATTCCGTCTGACTTACATGCTCTTTCTCTATCGAAACCGACGTCAAATTATTTTATAGAATCACACAACCATTATCATTAGAATCACGTCTAGATTTGATAGAGTTCACGGGGTTCCATTGGTACACATTTTTAATAATTGAATTAAATATGGAATTGATTTTTCATTAGTGATGATATGCAAAAATTATGTCACTGGAACCGATGAATTTGTATGATCGGACAGTCTGGGAGTCTCTTGCCGACGATATATTGGATGAGACAGATGAGAAGGTACGTATCCATTACGATAAGTGGCATCTTCGTATGCGGGATCGCCTAACATTCCTTAAAAGATATAAACCGAGGTATGATGAGTGTATCCATAACTTGAAATTGCTTATCGACATGCACGATTGGCACTCAACATACAAGGAGAAGTATCAGTCCTGTTCAGACGAATGGGTGGGGTTCCTCTTCGTGGACGAGTGGGTTCGCACCCCTCCCGATCTGATCCGGCATCCGGTTACGTTGGAGAATGCCGAGGAATGGTGTATATGGAATGGTTGGTGGGATCACGATAGTGAAGGGGAATTAACGTTTCTATATCACCATTAGCGCTGTTAAACATTAAGAGATGCTGATACTTCGGAAGTTAGTGCAAGCTTGACTGACGATGTCTTACCCACCATCATAAGAAAACCCTAAGGAGAAGTCCTTAGGGTTTGTTCGATACATACCGGACCTATATCAAATAATTAATTTGATACGTGACGTCGATTATAGCGGAAGACTTATTTAAGATATATTAATTTGATACGTGACGTCGATTATAGCGGAAGACTTATTTAAGATATATATATTAGATTTCTTCAGATCTATGACAATTTTATTGAATTGTTTATATACATCTGGCAACTGGTGCTCGACATCATGGATATCATAGAACATACGAATAAACTTACTTAATTGTTCCAAAGTATCTTGAAACTCGAGAATAGCGTCATATGCAGTATCGATCGTCGCAACTGCCCTATCTTTTGCTTCAATAGCAGGCATAGCAGCGTTCATTACAGGTATAGGAACATCCAGAGAAAACTGGTCTAATATGGTAGGTACTTCTGTGTTATTTTGTTTTTGTCTCAAAATTTGGTCAAGTTGGTGCTGAACCCCTTTCAGTACTCCCCCACGAAGTCGCCTCTTACTTCTACGTATCTTACTTCTACGTATCTTACTTCTACGTATCTTCCTTGACTTCGTCTCTTCGGACTTGAACGTCTTGGACTTTTTCTCCTTGTGCCTCCACTTCGTCTCATTTAATAATATAATTATATTTGTACGGTTTCCATATCTTTCATCAATAGATATTCCTGTTCCTCTTGGTCCGTCTCCGTTCTTCGTTTATTTCTTTTATCTTGTTCCTCTACTTGTCGCAACCTTCTTTTCTGTTTCTCTTTCACATTTATTCGTTCAGCGTTTCTCCTTTCTTTTTCTCTTCTTAAGAGTACTCGGATTTGTTTGTGGACTTTATCAACTTGAATAGCGTACCGAGCCTTTTCTTCCTCATCCTCCCTATTTCCCGCCTTTAGTTCTGCATCCATAATAATCGATAAAACTTCATTAAGTTTCTTTAAGGTGTGATTGAATGCTCGTTGGGGATACGACATTCTGTTCCTTAGTGTAGTAGACTTTACAAATGGATGGGAGAGAAAAGTAATGGTGGAAGGAGTAATGGTGGAAGGAGTAGGAACATGGGCTGCCTTATTTACCCCTTTCGGTGAATATCCTTTATCATATCTAGCGCAGATGTGCATTTTCATATATCGCATATTCCTTTCCTTTTCTCCCATAAAATCAATTCTGTCATATATTGTATGACAGAATCAATAAGCGCCTGATATATCTATTTTCTTCACATCTGGGCAGGTATGGAGTCGATAGATGAACTAACACATAAAGACGTCGATAATTAAGACGGGAAATCATATTTAAAGATTTACTCAAATATCCACAACTATGTTAAGTATTAAAGAATTTCTCCCAGAATCGATAATCGAACGACAAGAAGTATTGTCTGACTGGAACACAGACAATGTTAAAGATGAGAGTCAAACAATTACAGTTAATGTAGAACATCTCTACGAGCCTGCAAATATATCAATGCAAGTTAAAGGAAACATGATGGTTTTCCCTATTGAAGTTCCTCAGACATGTGAACTCCTAGATTGTATCGAGGGGATTAACTGTGATATCTGTCTGGAAGTGAATGGTATTAAAATATCTATTAGTGATAGAACTCTAGTCCCAATGACTGCCCTACAACATACAAACGTTGTCATTATGGCATCCATACCGCGAGATAATCAACCCGAACGATTTGGATTCCGTGCACGCTGTACATTGCTTGATAAGGACTCCCAAATATGTCTCAATACAAACGATATGAAGATAGACTGTGGTGGTTATTTTGCATATAAAGGACTCGCAGGTATTAATATCGAGGTAAATGCATAGAAAACTAAGGAGACAATATGGTAATAATAATTTATAGATCTCACTGATCTATAATATATGATCAAGAAACTGATACTTGAAGATTGTCAAAAACACGCCCGCGAAAAAGGAGGTGAATGTTTGTCTGAAGAATATATAAATTGAAAATCCCGAACAACTTCTTTAAAGAAGCCATGTCGATATCATATCCTCTGATTTATAGCAAATATGTCGTATTGCTAGCTGTGGTAGCAGCACAGTTCCCAGCACACATTCAATCATACATTCAATCATACAGCAGACTGGAGAACTTGTTTGTTGTGGCAGCGGTGCAGCGGAACGACACGATTCTGCTAACTCACCTGATCAACACCACTAGCGAACGTACCCCGCTCGCCGCAATGGCGGCCGCAGCCGGAGACAACCTGCCGTTGCTCGTCTGGCTTGCCGACCACGGATTTCCGATCGAGCCATCCGCAATGTGGATCTCGCTGTGGATGGCTGACCTAAAAACTATCAATTGGTTGGCGGCTCGCGGCCTGCGCGTCAAGCCGAGTACGACTTGGGTAATGACCCAACGGCCAGAGGTGAAGGCATGGCTATCGCAGCACGGCTACGGTGCGGAACCAAATAACATTATCGCCTCTGCTGAGGTCGCACGCGCCATTATTGGAGGCATCGTTAAAGAGGGTGGTATTCATCGGGCTCACGTGTTTTACAACATGCTTTAGACAAAGTTATATTGCTTTATATTTTTCTCTTTTCTATCATAAGGAATTGTATGTCTTGTGGTTTTAATTCGCTTACAGGATAGAGAGCATCTGCAATCTGGTTGAATGTTATCGTGAAGTACGCAGATGTTGTATCGCCGTCTCCATATGACACAAGGGCTTTATTATGATCCTGCATTACACAGATGCCGGATGGGAAGCATACCGAATACTTGGATGGGGGGAGAAACATATTTGAGATTTCGTGGAGATCAGCGGTCTCATCGCTGAAGGTATAGAAAAACATCAAGTATATAAACATTGGATGGAATATTTTGTCTTTTGTGTGCATATTATTTATAAATCGTACGAGAGATGAGTTTGGAGGGTATCTGTCTATATTTTTGTACGGAAACTTAACATGTCCGACTCCAAGATATCTATGTTTTAGTGCAATTGCTGGTGTTGTGACTGAGATCTTAAGGTCACTTCCATAATAGTTAACTAGCTCGGTAAAGAAATCTGATCGAGCAGATCCCATGCTTATCCCACATTTAACAATATTATCCGCAAGTTGTACATTCACGACGTCGTGCGTGGGATATAGACCGTATGAGAAGAAAACATTTAGTCCTGGACTGTTGTTTCTAGGATGTGTCCAGAATGACCAGTTTTTCTCAACTGTGTTTGAAAGTTCTGGACATAAGATTGTCTCGTTTCCGAGCACTAAAGACATATCATCCATTAACTTTACCACACGGGTAGCGATAAGTCCACACCATTTTGAGCAGTCCTTTCCGTTCTTCACAGATATGTCTGTATCTTTAATCCATTTGTTGTACGACAATATGAATACAGTACTTTCATCTGTCCTTCCTATGCGGAGCAGACGAGCATCGTTTCCGTGCATCCTCCCGTCGAGAATTGTTTTACCATCTGATGAGTACATTCCTCCGTTCTCATAGCTTCGAAGAAGGCGTGCCTTGTTTCCACCGATCTTTAGTATTGCAAATCGTGTCACATCTTCGCCATGTAGGCTGTTCCACCATGTGGTTGAGTCTCCTCCAAGCCATGGGTGGTTTGGGTCCGTGTACGGGTTCTCTCCATAGTTATAGCCTTCTCCTTGCTGGTGGAGCTCTGGATATCTTACAAATGTCCTATAGGCACATAGATATATATCAGAGTGTGATCGAGCAATTGTCGGGTTGAATGCGTACACATTGTCTCGTTTTGGAAGTATGCTGCTAATATTATTCAGAGTCGACAACTTAATTGACATCTTTCTTTGTGCAAATATAAATCTATCATATCAAACTCTCGTCGACCTATAAGTAGTTCTGAATAGATATTGTGAGTTATATATCGGCTATTTATAGACATACAAAAGTAGGATATGGAACATAATGTACAGACTCTTGATTTACAAGAACAACTAGATGAAATTAAGAGAGAGCTCGTTCTTCTACGAGAAGTGATTCAATCACTAACAAGTACATGTAGTAAGATGGGAGACCATATCGTGTTCGTGGAAGACACTTATGCGAAACTCAGAGCTCCTCTTGAATATGTTAGGTCAAAGTTCACCAGTGGTAGCCCCCTTCCCGAACTGTCACAATGATATTTTTAATTGGATATCTTCATACAAACGCATATGAAGATTATATCTAATAAGACCTATCGATCTCCTTCTGTGCATTGATTGGTGCATATCCTGATTCGCAAGTGCAACGACCATTGTTATGATAAATTGCCTGACTTGCATCCACAACCTCCGCCACGAGATCTCCTCCTTGATCTCCCCCTTGATCTTCTCCTTGATCTCGATCTTCTCCTTGATCTCGATCTTCTTGATCTCCTCCTTGATCTCGATCTCCTTGATCTACCCCTCGATCTCCTCCTTGATCTCCTTGATCGAGAACGTCTTGCACCTGTCATGCTACACCGACATCGTGGTCCGCAATGACACGCACCTTGATTTTCGCACGGACACATTCCTGCTTTGCACCCACAACGACCGATACTCCGCCGACTTCTACTTCGTCTTCTTAAACCCATTTATTAAGAGCACGAAAATATTTACTACGAATAACTAAACACATCCATGCGATTAGAAATTATACAGCTCTTGTTTCGTAGTATCTTTTTTGCGTGTGGTCTCTTCTTCCTACTGGAGTATGTTGTAACCTGTCCGATACATACAGCTGCTGGTGTCGCCGTATTAGTACTCACGATTTTACTATGTCTTCTCGCATTCTTCTTACTGAGAATGAAGAGCCTCGGGCAATGCAAGGAATGCAACGCTCCTAAATTTGCACCTCTCTTTAATATGAAGAAGTAGACCGGTAAGAGAAAATAGCATACAAGATAAGACCTGTAGACAGACAAGCAACGGTTCCAAATAAAGTATCCAATGTTCCTATTCCCCAACTCCACCTTTGGGACTCAGCTATCTCCAGTAAGTTGTGAAATCCCCATATCACCAGTCCAACTAATCCGCTATATATAGCGGATTCCTTTGCATTCCTTGGTAGTTGGACAGCAAGAGCTGCTGATGCTAGACCTAACGCTAGGATTGCAGCAAGAGTTCTCCGCCACCCTTCTACAGTACGGTTGATTTTCTTCTTGAACTTCTCGTATATGATCAATCGATACCAAATAATAGAGAGCGTTAGGAGGTAGATAAAAGCTACTGCGGCCCTTATTGTTCCCCATATCGAAGTATTCACAGTCTCACTCATGACAAGAGTAGTGTAAACCATTTTTATCTTAGGTGGATCTCTTAAATAATCGCTGATACATTTCTATGATTTCGCATAGAAATGAAGACATGTCGTTTGTTTATGTCTTACCATTGTGTCGGAACATAATCCTTCAAAAATACGCCATAGTATACGTCTTGATCCATCTTCTTCTCAATCCCTGAGAAGATAGGATCAAGAATTCGAGCGGCTCCATCTACATTATCCAGAGGAGGAACATATGGTACATATAGAGTGTGGGGGTTCTCGTCAGTACACCAGCCTGTGTCGACGGATGTCATGAAGATCAAATCTGTTAAGTATTCAGCAGCACACGTTCGTGTCAACATATTCAATGATGCTTTTGCCATATTCGTGTGCGGGTGTCGGTTTGTCTTAGCATTCCTATAGAATTGACCTTCCATTGCACTCACATTAACGATGAACTTTCTTGCAAATGGGCTTCTCTTTAAAAGGGGCTTTAGCTTTGCGCAGAGAATCGCAGGGACTGCCGCGTTAATTACTTGAGTCTCTATAAGTTCAAGAGGTGATACGCTTGTCATATTAGTTTTCCAAGAATTGTGGAGACGTAGATCAAGTTGTTGACCGTCGCTATCCAAAGATCCAACTGGAAAAGGAATATGACCATCCCTCTCTTCCCCAATCTTTATAGAGTCCCCTCTCTCAAGTTCTATAAGAGGAAGCACAGAAGATAAACATATATCTTGAGTTGTCTCTACAAGAGAAAGAAAGGGAGGTGAAGATATTGGTTTTCTTGCTGGAAGCTCGAGTGCAATGTTCTGCGTTTTCACGGTTCTTGTCCATGATCCTAGCAAATGTTTTATTTCATCCTTGATCTGTGTGTTACATTCTTGTTGTATTAGTGGATGATAGAAAGCAGGTGGTCTACGGATTGTCTGTGCAGCATTATTAATGAGAATATCGATATGTTTTGTTCTTGCGTCTAAATATTCAACTAAGTCAACAATACCTGGTATATCTCTAAAATCGATACCGTAAATTGTTAATCTGTCCTTCCATACCGCGAAGTCAGGTTGATTGCTATACCTCTCTGCTGCGGTCACAGGAAAACGTGTCGTAGCGATAACGGTTGCACCAGCACGCAATAACTTCAGTGCAACTTCAAATCCGATCTTGATACGCGCTCCGGTTACGATCGCAACTCTTCCAGTCAGATCCATACTATTGTGCCTTTTCTCAAGATTGAATATTGCACATTTGTCACAAAACCGTACGTATTTTGGGTGCTTACCTTTCTGTCCATAACAATTCTTCGTCATACAAATATCATGGTCATGCGTCTCATCAACTGTATTATCCTCTTCTTTTTCCACTTCTTCCACATCTTCCACGCACGGAACGAAATGTGACTGTAACGATAGTGGTCTCTTAGCTATCTTGAATGTACCATCTTGTCTAAACAGGTTATATTTCCTCTTCTCTCCTTTTCTTTGGTTATCTACTATTTGTTCCTTTCTTCTTTCTCTCCTGGCCACGGCCCTCTTTTTAGCGGATTGTTTCCTACCCTTTCGTTGTGTTCTTAGCCAATCAATAACTGGTATAAAACACGTTATCTCCTTTAGTTTACGCATACTTTCCGGTTTATCCGTCAGGTACTTAAAAACACGACCACACGACCGGATATCTTCATCTGATATTTGCATACTTACTCTTCTTCACTTTTTAAGGCAGATTTACAACACAATCAAATGCACCCTGTTGTTGTTGATGAGCGATGATAAGCACAAGTTTCCCTGAAAAGTTCTCGCGAATTCCTTCAATAACTGTCTCCGTCATTGCTTCGTCTAAGGATGAAGTGCATTCATCTAGCATCAAGAGAGGTGTATTAAACATCTCTGCAAGTGCTAGTGTAAATGCCAAAACTACTCGCGACAATTCTCCTCCGCTTAGAGTCTGTAGATCACAATCTACACCCTTATATTTAACAGCCATATTAACCTGAGGCTTTGTAGTTCTCTTCGTTGTTTTATACGGGAGAAGGGTAACATATAGTGGGTTTTCAGGGAAGAAACAATCAAGATATAGCTGTGCGTGTACATTTATTGAGTCGATGACATCGAGCATTGCCACACTTTCTGCTTCCGCAATCTTCTCTTTCATCATAGTACATGCAGCGTTCCTCAATCTCGTCTCTTTCTCCTCTTTTGTAAGATCTCGCTCTCTTGTTATCCACGTCTTCCTATTATTACGTGTAGTCTCGACGTTCTTCCATCTTTCCACTTTTTCCAGTACTAGTGCGTGCTCTGCTCGTTTCTTTTCTGTATCCTGGAGTTCGTTCTCTTGTTCTTTGATCTGACCCAGGATATCACTCTCGTCTCTAATCATGTTGAATTGATTGATATGAGAGGTACGCACTTTCTCCAATTGAGATTCGTAGTCCTCAAGGTCAGCAGTAAGGGATTCTATTTGTGATTGTATTTCGTATTTTCGACACTTAGCCTTCTCTTCTCGTTCGACAATAATCCGCATGTCGTCCTCACATAGACCTGCTTGCATCTCCTCATCAAAAGGAATTTCACCTAGCGTCGCTTCACTTTCTCTCAAATGCTTTTCAAAAGAGAGGATAGACGTGCAATATTCTTTTCTTTCCATTTTTTGTACAAGTTTTGTCTTCTTTTTCTCCAACTCTTTTTGAGACGCACGATAATCTCGAAGGTATTCAAGATCGGCGTGGATTGCCTTACGTTGGAGTGGCTCCTCGTAGCTATCCCGGAGGACTTTCAGTTTGGTCTCTATATCGTCCTTACGCGCCATTGTAGCTTCTTCTACGGAGATAAGTTTCTCGTATTTTCGCACCTCTGTTTGCAATGTAGATATCTCTTTCTCGAGTACGTCAAGATCATGGTTATCTTCAATAGTGGTGCATGTTGTTTTGACCAGCTTGCCATTTTCGAATTGAAGATGCGACGAACATGCTGGACACTCATAAATATCCTGTTGTAGACGCAATAATTCCTGAATTCGAAGTTTGGCATCGAGCTCGCTACGATTTCGGTCAGACTCCACGCGAATATCCTTTAAACCCTCTTTAGTTACTGTGCATTTCGCCATCTCCGCAGCCAATGACTCCATCTCATCCAAATCAGTAGCACATTCTTTCAGAGAGGAAATGTTCTCTGTTAATTCATCCTTTGTATACTCTTGCCACAACTCCGCATCGATAGACGATAACATATTCTCATTCTCAGTATCCTCCTTATCCTTCATGTCCCTCAACTTAGCTGTATCAGCTATACACTGATCTTTCAATGAAATATACTCACGATTCGCGCGAACCACAGTCAATTCATGTATTCTCCTTTCTAACTCCTCATCGCCAATATACTCAATGTTCTGCCCTTCCTCCTCGAGAAGGGCCAACTTCTTCTTAATACCTTTAACACTTCTATCTGTTGTCTCTATCTTCGCCTGTGTAACCTTAATAGCACTTAACTCATTCTCCAACTTTTTCGCAGCGTTTCGTGCTCTCTTGATAAGAATACCGCAATTCTTGTATTTTACTTCTTCATTCTTAATAACCCTATCTCTCTGTCCTTTCCCACATTTCAGCGGGAATTCTATCTCTTCGACATCGCCTAGATCATTCAAAATACTCTTAGCCATGTCTAACTGCGAAACAGTTGAGACATGAGTGTCATGGGAAGCAGAAATCATAACTTTACATCTCGCCTTCAAATCCCTCAAATCCATATCTTTGAACGCAAATTTCTCCAAGAATCCTAACTTATCAACAGGACTCATCATAACAAACGAATTCATGGCATTCTGTGCAATATACCCAGTAACATCAAATGTATCCCCAAATCTCTCATTCAAGAGTTCCTGTGCAACACCGTCTTCGTATATATCGTTAACAATCAGACGATTCGGTCTCTTCGTACGTACAATATGTAAATCATCAAAATCTAACTCAACAGAACAGGCCGTCTTACCATGACTAGTTACTTTTGTACCAGTACCAAACAAAGCAAACTGCACGCCCATCAAAATCGTGCTCTTCCCTCGTCCTGATACACCAGAAAGTAATGCTAACCCTTTCTCTCCGAAATCAAAGGCACTGTCATCGTAACACCTAAAGTTCTTTAATCGAATGCGCATCTAATATCTAATTCCAGTTTCTTAAGACAATTTCAAATCTACTTAAAGTCACGGTCGCGATCAAAAAATGTCTAGCCTAACTTACACACACTACAATAAAAAACATTTTGCTGTGAAGGGTGACTACGATAAGTATCACGACTTAATCAAACGTATTGGCGGACGATGGAATTCCCGTATGGTCGGAGGTGAGGGATGGCTTGTGCCTCTAGCTTCCGAAGAACAACTTATCCGACTTGTAGACCTTGCAGTCAAAGCAGACAAATTAGATAATATGCAAGATCATGTCAAATGTCGCCGTTCACAACACAAATATCGTCGAGAATGTAGCGATGACGAAGGCGGAAGTAGTCAAAATGACGAAGATGACGATCCCGAACAATTGAAAGAACAACTCGAGCGCATGAGATGCATGCGCGCAGCAAAGGCTAAAGAAGGAAATACTAACGATAGAGAAAAAACGGATGGATATAAGAAGGAAAGGGAAGAAAGGAAAGAAAGGGAGCAAAGGGAGGAAAGGGAGGAAAGGGAGCAAAGGGAGGAAAGGAAAGCTAGGGAAGAAAGGGAAAAGGAGGATCTAGATGAAAAAAGAGAACGCGAACGTGAAAGCAGAAAATACGAGAAAGAGAGAAGGGAAAGATGTGAGAAAGAGGAAAGAGAGAAGGAAAGAGAGAAGGAAAGAGAGAAAAAAGAAGACACGGAACTAGAAGGAAGGGGTTATCAGGGGAGGGAACAAAACGAAAAAGACGAGAAACTAGAGAGAAAGGCGAAGGAAGAAAAGGAAGAAAGGGAAGAAAGGGAAAGGAAGGAGAGAGATAGGAGGGAGAGGAGGGAAAGAGAAGAAAGAGAAGAAAGAGAAGAAAGAGATGCGAGGGAAAGGGAGGAAAGAGATGCGAGGGAAAGGGAGGAAAGGGAGGAAAGGGAGGAAAGGAAGAAGAAGGAGGAAAGGGAGAGGAAGGAAAGGATGGAAAGGATGGAAAGGAAGGAAAGGATGGAAAGGAAGGAAATGATGGAAAGGAGGGAGAGGATGGAAGAAAGGGAAGAAAGAGAGAAGAGAGAGAAGAGAGACATGGATGGTATAGGTATGTCCCGGGAAAGACGACACGAAAGAGATATTGATAAGGATGATGACAGTATAAGAGCTGAGAAGATGCGAGATAACTGGAGGCAACGAGATGCGCAACGTGAGAGAAGTGAACGGGGAAGTGTACGACGAAGTGAACGAGGAAGTGGACGCGGAAATGCGAGAAGAAGTGGAAGACTGAGTCAAAGGGGAAATGAGAAAGGAAATGAGAAAGGAAGTGTGCGGATGAGAGGGAGGCATGTAAGTCCCGAGATTGACGTGGTTTCGCGATACAAGATGTTGAATACGAAACCGAGTGATTACCGAGAGATGTATGTAGCATCGTCAGATGACGAACATCGATTTTCAGCATCACCCGCTCCGTCTGAATCGTCTTCCACGGATTTCCCTATGCCTGGAACCCCAAAGAAAGGGGAGATATCATACAAGGAAAGAGACTACGATGATTTGTTCAGCAAAGTGCGAGATATGCAGCGACACATGTATGAGATAGACATTCGCCAGAGACGACTCTGTGCCGACAAGCGAGAAAAAACAAGATAAATAGACATGCGTAGATAGACTTAAAGAATCGCTAGAATATACAAAGATGCGAGAATTTCCGAAACGCTTGAATGTCAAGAATAAGGAACAATTCGTGGTATATCATTATGATCGAACGCTGTGCTACTTGCGTAAGGCTATCTTTGAGCATATGATCATCGAAAAAGAGAATACATACTTCGAGCTTGATGACTTCGCAAGAAACAACCAGCTCGACGACGAAGAAATCAACAACATGACGGCAACCATAATCGAGGAACTTGCTGATCTAGGATGGAACTGCAAGACAGCCTTTCGCGGCACTGGCTTATTTATCTACTCAACTAACGAACCACCGCCCTCTTGCTATCCTGATAGCTTCTAAGGTTGAAGCTAGAGACGTGATATATCCATACTTTGGGGTATGGATACTTTCATATGACAATATCTTGCAACGAGGATCCACGAACCAACTACATATCAACAATTGATTTCCATCTTCATCCTCTTCGTAGTATATAAATGCCGAGAGTAACGAAAGTCGCATGTAAGGATTGTGGTACTACTCTTCATAAGTGTAATTTGAAGAAACACAAACAGTCAGAGTCTTGCCAGAATAGACAATTATTGAATATGGTTGCAAAACAGAATCAAGAACTAGTAAGTACAGTGCATACATTAAGGAAAGAAGTACAAGAGATATCTAATCGTCCTCAGACAGTCATCAATCATAAGCATAATCACACAACTATCAACCAGTATATCATCGCTAATAAGAAACCATTATCTCTAGCAGGTATCGAAGCATCTGTTGCACTCGGTATGCAAGCAGCTGTATTAAGAGATGGAGCTCAAGGAATTGCCCAATATGTGGTCACAGAGAATGAGCTTCCAAAGAAAATATATATCACGGATAAGAGCAGGAATGTAGCTAAATACCTAGAAGCTACACGTGGAGAGGAGATAATTACAGACAAAGGGTGTGAGGAAATACTCAATCGTACATTTGTGAAATTTGGAAGGGATGGCGAGATTGTTGTAGACAGATTATCTGATGAGCTTGAAAAATATATGACAGAACAAAATGAAATTGGTTCATGGCCGGACGAATTCTACGAGAATCAAATGACAAAGCTTGGAAGATTGCGTCTACAATGGAAAAAAGCAAGTGAAGGTCACAACAATAAATTAAGAAAAGAAGTAGCTAAGGCTATCGTGCGAAGATGTCAGTTATAGGACCCTTCTTTCCAGTATACGATGGAATGTTTTCCAGCGTAGCCCAATGATCTATCTCCAATAGGTAGTTGCTCAACCACATACCCTACGAGTAGCGTACATTGGGCTACGCTAAAAAACATTTGACTTGTGTTAAAATGGATTTAGAGCTCCAGAGAATTTGGATTTATAATTCTAGATTTTGAAAAAAAAAACGCGTATACTTATGATTCGATATTTGTATTCTTGAACATATGTATCCAAGACATCTTAATCTCGTGATGGATATCCCTTCAAACTGTACATGTGAAGTCCGCTGCTACAGTTCTCGCAGATTATAGGACAGAAATCAATTGTTTTTTATTTAAAGATTCGAAGGAATCATTAGGAGAGATATGAGCGATATAGGCAATATAGATGATATAGACGATGGGAGAGATGGGAGTGATATAGACGATACGAGCGACGAAGAATTTGAAAAAGAATTATCCGACAAATATGAATTACTACACAGTCTTGCTATAGCTAGGAGATATTATTCTTCCAATCAGGATCAAGAGTTGAGGTTGACGGTACATAATAGCTACGACGAGATTAAACAAGCTTACGATTCCTTGTTTCTCGAAGAAACAAGGAGAAAAGAAGAACAACAAACTAGGAGACTGGTCACGCTTCAGCTATGTATGATTCGTATACTCTACCCAGACTTAGATATTCCGTCTTATACACAGAAGACCGATATCAACGATCTCATACGGATTCGTGATGATGTAGCATCTTCAGAGTCGATAAATATTAATCTCTTTCCGTCGTTTGAGGTCATGTGTGCCATAATGAGTAGTTATCAACTAGAGTGCGGCATAATGAGTAGCTACCAACCAGAGTGTCCAGATATATTATCAAATACATTATCAGAATACAAACAGTTAATTATTGCCGCCCGCGCAGAAGGAGGTAACGATAGATTGTGCGATATGATAGAAGAGAAATTTATTCAATCTCCATCTAAGCAGATGATGGAGTGTATAATGCTTTCGTTTATATTCGATGAAAAGAATAGCAGTTGTATACTGTCGTGAAATAAGATTCAGTATAACTTCGCACTGCGGTTTAAACACGTGATATTGGATGAGAAATGGGTCAGCCGAACAATGACGAGAGTATGGAAGATCATATTATCCAACATCCAAGGATATTCTTGGGTATTCTGATTTTTAGTGGTGTAGCATATATAGTTGGAGTGGGAATCGTAATATGCAACCAATTTAAATTAGATGTATAAACCGAACAATTTATATTGTAATTTGTATTACCAACGATTGGTAATACAAATGTATTATTTCTTCATCTTCATCGCAGTACGGATGAGTACAACGATTGTTCCTATAAGTATGATAGACATCACAGCAGTGAATATGCAAGTTGCTTGCTCACTATATCTATTATCTGAGTGTCGATGTCGAACTGTTGCTTGGTAGATAGCGCGATTTTTGAAATCCGCGTCGAGTCCTGCGGTGAATTTGCTCCAGTTGGGTAGGTCATCCAATTTGACGGGTCTAGAGAAGAGTAGCCATGGCATTTCCATCATTGCTCTCCTAGTGTACCCGGTTTCGGGGTCGATTCCTCCTGCTGTGTATTCTCGGTTTGTTGCGATATCAATCATCTGTTGTTTTTGTTCTGGAGTTTCTGCGGTTCCGCTGAGAGCTGGAGCACCAATACCGTTCAGAGGGTAGAAGAATGATGGAACAGGGCACATTACGTTTGATTCGAGTTCGCAATTGTTTGTTCCTCTGATCATGTAGAAGTAGCCATTTCTACCCCAGTCTTTGCCCCAAGAGTTGCGAATGATCCAATACGGTTTCCCGTGCTCTTCTCCCCATCCAACGATAACGACTGAATGTCCGCCGACTTGGGGTGCTTGTTCATTTGATTCGTATATTGTATTTTTAGCATCAAATGTATAGAAGTCTGGGTATACTTTGAATGCAGTGCAAACCGGTCCCCAAATGAAAAGGTCGTGACGAATATTATCCTCTCCACCTCCTTCTTCTTTGGACCCAGCAACTGCATAGAACGCATATGCTTTGTAAAATCGCTGAGGTGTCCCGATTTCTACTCCAGTCTTGTCGTCAATATAGAAATCGCTGCACATAGCTCCGAGGGGTCCTGAGACACTTGCGCATAGTGGAAGATGAGCAGCAGAGTCAACGGTACCAATTTTAACGTATGACAGCGATTTTCCGAGAGTTTTGTCATATGGAAGACATTTTTCAGAACATGTACCGATTATATATAGGTAGCGAAACGCGTCGAACAGAGTGGAACCGTGACATGCATTATGAATTAGACTGTGTACATTGGCATCGGTGATCTCTTTACGATGCCGTTCTGCATGGGTGATATCCATCCCTTTTCCTCCGAGATCACATAGTATTAGTTTCGTAGCGCTAAGACGTGTATTCATCAGTCCCAGCGATTGTATGGAAAATCTGTCTGCGAGAACGGACGTTGATGCCCATGCCCAGCATGATCCGCATTTTCCTTGTGATGGCGGCGGAGTGAGTAACCCTTCCCATATTTTCCGACCGTCAAATGAATGAGGTAGATGGACTTTACGTTTTGTGTGTATTTTCTGTAGAGATCGGAGGAATGCGTCATTCGCGCGTGTGTTCTCGCTTCTGACCTGTGTATTTAGAGGTTTTGCAGTTATTTCCTCTCTTAGCGCAGTAGTAAGTCGCTCCATGTCTTTATCTTATTGTACATTTTGCTTATTGAATATTCTGAACGTTAAATTCAGGACAAAGTAATTATGAGGATGATATCCTTACTAAAAATATTATGAGAGGATATCAAGTCTCGCGATTCGTGTTAATAAAGTATGTAATCTCTGCTACTTAGTATCTCTCTCACACTTCTCACACTTCTCACATTTCCCCACTTCTCTTCTTCTCTTCCTCTTCTTTCTTTTCTCTCTTTTCTCTCGCTTCTCTTATCTTGCGTTGAGGATTGAACGTATGGTACACGACATGTCCGCGATACTTGTATAGGAGGAACCATAAGAGTAGGAACATAATACTGAATAGGCACGCTATTATTAGAGCACTGTCGATATTGCACATTGGCACTCGGCATGCAAAGAGAATACCAAGTGCAATAACTGTGAAGATAATGGAAAACCCACCAGCCCAAACACCAAGAATATACCATGCGGAGCGTGCAGCAAAAAGATGAATGAGTTGTTTGCATTTCACATTCTTGTCGTTAGGAGAGCTCATTATATCTACTGCTATGTCTTCGTCCTTGTTACGGTATTTCTGTTGTTTTATAGTGAACGCAGTACTGAATATGATGAAGAAGAAGATGATTAGTAGCATGATAACGAGAACAGCGATCTTACATCCAGTCTCTGTACTCATTTTTATCGTATGCAATATTTATATTCATACTTCTAACCTTCTAACCTCGGATGTCTAGACATGTTCTCCTATCTAAAGTCTCAAGAGGGAAATAAAGAGATAGATTATGGAATATATTTACTTTAACTTACCTTTTCGTCTTCGTGAGATAGTGGATGAATACGTTGACTACTATATCTATAACTCGCTCCACAAGCCAGTACAAGACAGGTGTGTGTTCATTATCCATTCCCTACGTGGGATACCAATATCACCTCTTACCCCGTCTAATATCCAACAGCGGTTGAGTCCTGAGAGACAGGAGAGAAAAATAACCAGTCTATCCAGTATGTATTACGGTATGGTTCAGGTCCGTTCTTTAGCGACGGTGACCGGTCCGGGCGGAATTTGCTTGAATCGTCGGTCAAGTCTCGTGTATGACTCCATTCATAAAAACAAGATCATAGGCCGATTCGATGTGAATAAACAAAGAGTAGTCGACGATGCTCTCGCAGACGAATTGAGGATGCGATGGTTGTAAGGAATGAAGAAAGGGTATTGATGCACGATTTTAGGCATATAGCTTTACATGATACTTCTATCACTTCCTGTACTTTAAACACTTACAATAACATGCCAATCGTCGACTATCCATTTTTATCTTATCTAATTTCCTACATAAGAGAATATGTGTTATAGGTATGGAGAAGCGACGGAAGAAAGAACAGCAGAGACTATTGGCGCTTATGAATGATCTCGAGCGCTATAAACGGAGGGACGAAGAAATGATACAACGTCATCTCGCGGAGAAACCATCCGACTTCACACATAAGCAAATTGAGAAGCTAAGAGCTACTGCTGTTAAGAGAGAAGAAGAGCTTATCGAGAATCGACAACGTGAGAAAGACTTGTTAAAAGGACTTCTAGATAAAGAATTGGAAACAGCAAATGCTGCGAGTACCGCGGAAATTGCAGAAAAGGCTCAGAAGAAAGTTCAAAAGAAAATAGATGATAAAATCGGAGATGTTGATCAGAAGGAACGATCGCAGCGGTTTTGGGATCGAGGGGTATTGAGCAATAAGGAAGGTAGAAACAACAAGCGAGATATTGATAGAGCATATAAGCACTTTGCGCGGACATGCGATAGCATTCCTGCGTATATGCTCAGGAATCTATCGGAGATGCCCGCAAACAAAGGGTACATATGGAAAAGTGTATTCTGTTATGGTGATTTACCCGAGGAAAGAGGGAATAAACCTTATGTAATGTTTGAACGAATGCCTCAAGACCTTCTCCTCATACATGAGTGGACAAACACGGAATACAAACGATACGAAAAGGTTGGTAAAGGAAGAAAGCAGCTCGTACATACCGAAATCAGGCGGATTATACCTTCTCCTTTTATCAATATTCTTGACACATGCAGTTCTCTTTCCGAACAGGGTATTAAGCGTTCTGGGGATATTAAGAAAGATATTAAGGAAGATATTAAGGAAGATATTAAGGAAGATGTTAAGGAAGATGTTAGGAGTAGAGACACGCGGGATCCGTGGGGAATCAGAGATAGGAGAGGTGATACAAAAAGAGATACAAAAGGAGATACAAAAGGAGATACAAAAGGAGGTAACAGAGGGGATAACAAAGAGGGTAACAGAGGGGGTAACAGATCCAATATGAATATCACTAAAGCAAAAGACGAGAAACCTGACCATAAACATGGGAGAACACTCCTTCCAGGAAGATCTACTGTCCCTGACGAATCAGCAGACGACAGACCTTTTATCTACGACAGACATGACCGATCTCACAAACCTAACAATCGACCTGATAATCGACCTAATACTCGGCCTGATAATCGACCTAATACTCGGCCTGATAATCGACCTAATACTCGGCCTGATAATCGACCTAATACTCGGCCTGATAATCGGCCTAATAATCGACCTAATACTCGGCCTAATACTCGACCAGATAATCGACCTAATACTCGACCTGATAATCGGCCTAATACTCGACCGGATAATAGGCCTAATACTCGACCTGATACTCGGCCTAATACTCGACCGGATATTCGACCTAACAATAGATCTAACAATCGACCTGATAATAGTCCTGATACCGAGAATAGGTCAAATAATAGAGTGAATAACTCTAATTACGGCATCGATTCAAATAAACCGCAGCCTCGTCTTCCACCGCAGAAATCTGGAAGGAGAAGGTAATATTTTCTAGTTACAGTCGACTCTCATTACGAAGTCCTGTTTCTAAATCATCAGTAGATATAGCAGAAGTTACTATTCTATTCCCTTGGTCGGACATTTCGACCTCAATTTCCTGGCTTGTCTTCATATGATGGCAAAGTTGTAGGAGCTGTTTTCCAACAGTATCTTGCGCCTTCATATAGATACTAAAACATCCACCTATTGTCCCTATCACTTCTATCACTGGTTTATCGCGGATGCCTTTGATGATTGAATACTCTGCAATTCCTGCGAAGAGTAAAGCAAGAATGAAGCTCATCACGAATGTGTATATACTTCGGAATGTATTTGTGCCATGCTCCATATCTAGATCTCCAAGATATATAGGTTTCTCGTGTAATTTTTGTGGGATTGTCGGAAAGTTGATAAAAATGAAGTACGATGCTAGAAGGTAAAAGAGTGGTACGGTATACACACTCGAGAAGAAGGGATGGAGAACAAAGGGTGCCGGAAGAAGGATGGCAGATACAGGAAGTAGTAGCCTTACAGGAGTACAGATATTTTCACGAGTACAATCTGTACATAATAGCTTTGTAAAGGAACAGAGCTTACACATATTTTATATAATAGAATTTAAAGATACTTTAAATGTTACATATCTATATATCGTATCCATATCCAGATATGAATATGGATATGTAGATAGCATTTGCTCTCTAGTGCAGTCCTACCAAGAAAGAAGCGAGAGACATATGAGCAGTTATAGTTTGGATGTGGACAGTACATATCGGTAATCGTTCAGAACTTACGAATGTAAATGTAGAATATTACCCTTGGGCTCTCGATGCTAGCCCGTTCATATTTATAGGACTAGAACAAACTCTTTTCTTGATAGAGCATGGGATATTTACTGTTTTCGATACACTCTAGGCGATACATAGAACTAACGCTACTTAAGGAGCATGTTATCTAATATAAATGCAATTATGCAAGTATTGCGACAAAAATTACAAGAACATGACCCAACACCAAAGGGGTAAAACATGTCTCGCTAACAAGAAGAAATATGAGCTTGTTGAGAAGGCTAAGAGGGATGCTTACGAGAATGAACATCCCGAGATTCTTAGAGAGAAGATAATGGAACTTGAAAACTGTGTTGCAAGCTTGAAGATGCTTGTCGATTGTGATTACTCCCAGTGCCGCGGCTGTCGTTCATACTACTGCACAAATCCATCTGATACTATAACATACGTATGTTTAGGATGTGAAAAGACCTTTTGCAGCGAATGTGTGAAGTCGATGAACTTTTGGGTATCCGATGACGGGAATGGAGAGTATACTTTGTGTAATAGTCCAGAATGTCAAGCCGAAGAAAGATGTGTGAAGTGCAAGGATAATATCGGCTCTGATGGTCGATGTCTAAGCAGATGTGATAGTGAATGAAAATAGTCCTCTCCAGAATAAGAGGCTACTGATAGTTATATCTCTTTGCCTATATTGTTGAGTATCTTGGAGGAATCGTGGAACAACATATTGCAGTGTACTGAGATCTGGTTAACATAGTGTTGTTATGTTGGATATAACAAGACTTTACATTTTGATACATTTGAAAGAATTTTGTTGTGATAGGTAAAGAATGCCTTGCAACACATGTCAATGTACTCGCGAAGGTTATGACGCATCCCCTATACCTCAAAATATGCCTTTCCACTCCCCTGTTGGATGTAACAATAATAGTAGTAGGTACGAGCCCCGTACAGAGTATGATCAATGGGTTCAGAAGATGAATTGTGGATGTTGTTGCCACCCTAAACAAATGCCGTATAGTCTAGAAGGTTATTGTGTGAATCCACAGCACGAACCGTGGCGCTACGATGCGTATAGTCCTTTTACCGGGTCGCGGAGGTACGGTTAAATAATCTACATTTATGTAGGAATCCAGTATATAAATATGTTCCAATATTGTCACACATTTGACGTGATGATATTTCTTTAAATATTATGAATGCCTTGACTAAATAATATGCCCTTCCAGTATTGCTTTGATATTGTAAATCCGGACAACAAGCCAATTGATGAAAAGGCTTTGAAGAAGTATATTTTGTCGTTGTATGTGGGTAAAAACAAATTGACTCCGAAAGATAATATTCCTCTTGCAGTAACATACTACAAAGATGATGATAGTATCTGTGTCATACTTGTTGGAGCTAGCAAAGTTCTCGCTCGCCGAGTGCGAGCGATAAATAAAGATCTCTCCAGTTCACGACTGAAATTCAAAGGACTTGATATTTCTCCGCCCTATGAATTCGGACCTGATGAAGATATATGGTGGGACGTCGACGATGACGCGTGTCCTGAAGATGAGAATAAGAAATCAACATGGGAAAAGTCCCTTCGCCACAATGGGCCATATATATCGTGGATGGAGAACCCTTACGAACCACACGGTTTATCTTTGAAATATGACGGGAAGTCATACAAATTAAATCCAGAAGAAGAGCAGGTTGCGATGTTGTTCGCGAACTCTATTAGATCGGAAGAGGATGCGAAAGACAAGGGTAAAACCAAGAGAGAAGAGACGAAAGACAAACTTTTTTGTGATAACTATTGGGAAGATTTCGTGACATATCTAACTCCTGAACATCGGAAGATCATTAAAGATTTCAAGAAGGTAGATTGGAAACCTCTTGTGAAAGAGTCATGGAAAATATATGAGGATAAGAAAGCTACAAAACCAACGTATGAAGATAAGATAAATGCAACAATACGTGCTGCGCGTCGAGATCGCCGATTCGGTTTCGCGATAGTGGACGGAAAGAGAATGGCACTAACAAATTCCAGTATTCCCGCGATGAATTTATTTCGGTCTCAAAGTGGGAAATCTAGCACGAGAGGTAAAGTGAAGAAAACTATTCGTCCTGAGGATATCACGATCAATATTGGTTACGAAGATAAACCTCCTAAACCACCTCCTGGACACAAATGGAAAGAAATTATTCATAATCCGAATGTAGACTGGACGGCGACATGGAATACATCGGTACACTCAAAAAAGGATTTGAAGCATTACAAGTCCCAAGGAAAAAAGCCTCCTCAGACATATGGATACATACGTGTAAATGACAAGGGTAGGAAGAATCAGGTTAAATACGAAAAGGCTAGAAAACTAAATTTGTATATCGATGATATACGTAAGAAATACGAGAAACAGGCTCGCTCGACATCGGACGAGTGTTTGAAACAGTTGGCAACAGTGCTATATCTTATTGATCATTTCGGACTTCGCGTTGGGACTGAAGGAAAGAAAGCGACAAAGAAAGAGGAGGATGGGGAACCTGCAGTTGGTGCAACAACCCTCGAAGTCCGTCACCTTAGAATTGACAAACCAGACCATATCTATCTTGATTTCGAAGGCAAGGATAATGTGAAATTCAGCAAACAACTAGAAGTACCTGAATTTGTGTGCAAAAATCTGGAGTCATTCGTAAAGAGGAAATCTCCAACGGAAATGGTGTTTGATCGGGTGACAGCCACTACTATTAATGCGTACCTTAAGGAGTTTGATAGGTGCTTTAGCGCAAAGGTATTTAGGACTCGGTTGGCATCAATGATCATGTTCGACGCTCTTGAATCTACAGAAGTACCAAAGGATATCTCTAAACCAAAACTTCAGGTTCTTTTCAAGACGGCAAACGCAAAGGTGGCAGATGCTCTCAATCACACAAGCGCGAAAGCATTACAGGACAAGAAGAAGTATGATGGTGAGGTAAAGAAGCTAAAAGACTTGAAGAAAGATTTGAAGGCTGCAAAGAAGGAGGGAAAAGCCACAAAAGGATTAGAGAATAGAGTGGCGAAATTGGGAAGCACACTTGAGGAACTAAAGATTACAGCCGGTCTATCTCTCAATACTTCACTTGGAAACTATATTGACCCCCGTATCGTCGTCTCCTGGGCTAAGAACCATAATCTTGCATGGAGCGATGATCCCACAAGTGGAGATATTGATGACCAGAGCAAAGAGGACCCTAGGGCTGGCGCAATATATACAGCAGCTCTCCAAAAGAAATTTGACTGGGCGATCAATACGACAGGTCCTGATTGGAATTACTTGACTACACCTTTAATCATCGACGACGAGCTTATTCCTGAGGATTCAAATAAGATACGATGTCCACAAGCTAAGGACCGACCTCAATCAAAAAGAAGCAAGACTGTAACTAAGAAAAGTAGGAAAAGTAGGAAAAGTAGGAAAAGTAGGAAAAGTAGGAAACACAGAAAGTCTCCCTCTGTCTCATCTGCCTCATCTATTTCTTCCGATGACCAACCAATAGCTCTACTTAAACAAAGAAGTAGGAAACACAGAAAGTCTCCCTATGCCTCCTCTGTCTCATCTATTTCTTCTGATGACCAACCAATAGCTCTACTTAAACAAAGAAGTAGGAAACGCAGAAAGTCTCCCTCTGCCTCCTCTGTCTCATCTATTTCTTCTGATGACCAACCGATAGCTCTACTTAAACAAAGAAGTAGGAAACGCAGAAAGTCTCCCTCTGCCTCCTCTGTCTCATCTATTTCTTCTGATGACCAACCAATAGCTCTACTTAAACAAAGAAGTAGGAAACGCAGAAAGTCTCCCTCTGTCTCATCTACCTCATCTATTTCTTCTGATGACCAACCAATTACAAGAAGCAGTAGACAGAGAAGTAGACGGAGAAGTAGACGGAGAAGTAAACGGAGAAGTAAACGGATAAGTAAACGGATAAGTAAACGGATAAGTAAGAAACGATTAAAGAGTAGAAGCCCGAACTCAATGAGAAGCATCAGACGACCACGGTGGGCATGTAAAGGGAACTTAAAGGATTGTGAATTACTTGCAGAAATTCTTGCTAATCCAACGAAAGAGAACAGGGCTAAAATTGATCAGGTTGGGATGGAAGTTCTTGACTGGGTATACCCGTACTGTGTATATGCAAATGAGAAGGGAGTAGGAACCAAAGCAAATAAATACCTAATTCATGTTATTGACTCAAAAAGGAATCTTCCACAGAAAGTTAGACGTGAGGAAACTCCGTCGCCGAAGAAGAGAAAGAAAAGATCGAAGAGGGCTAGGAAACCTGTAAAGTATGAGATCCCAACGAAAGTACTTAGATATCCTGCACATGTTGGATACGCTGACCTTACTCCGGCTCTTGATATATCATATGATGATTTAACACTTGGGTCTCCTTCCAGTCTAACTCAAAATGAGATCGAGCTACTAGTGGATAGAGCAGACCTCGCAGCAAATCGTGCTAATATTGTCGGGGCATCCGCAATGTCCGCAGATATGACGCAAGAAGCGCGTTCTGTAAAAGGGGCTGCAATAACAACTAGAAAACATATTGACGAAGTATGGCGTCGTTTTGGCAACCAGCAGCCAATCTCGGCTCAGATGATTGATGCACTCATTAACGCAACAGAAAGTACTGAAAATATCACACAAACTATAACTGAGAAACTTGGAGGAATATATGAAGGAGAAGAGTGAAGAAGCTAGTGTAGGAGATACATAATTTTCTTTTCTATGTCTCTATAAACTATGCCTGGCAAATATATTACGCTTAATGTTGAGCGATCCTTAGCGATTATCCAAGAACACGCGGAAGGCGTTGACACAAAGACATTGAGACGAAAGTACCAAGTAGCTCCATTTGATTGGAAGATTCTATGTGCCTTCGTGCCCGCACTTAAGCGAAGGAAAAAGAACGGAGCCGACAAGAATTCACTATCTGGTATAAAGATCCCAGAACGGTACAAACACCTCGTAGAAAAAGCGAAACAAGACGGGCAATTAGAGGGACATGATATCAATTTATCTGAAGACATGACAGAAACAAAAGAGGGAGATATAGAGCATGTACATCATGTACAGGACGATAAAAGGGAAGACTATGTGACCGAACAACAGAGCGATATATTAATTAACTTTTAAAGAGGAGATCATCCTAGGATGATCTAGTAATATATATGAGGATTCCCCTTGATTTGTCTATCTTCGGATAGATAAATCACCATATATTTAGATCGTATTGGGTTTATCCTATTCACAACGCGTTTTACTTTGGCGAACACAGTCTGGATCGTAACGCTCGAGAGTTTCGAGTATATGTTTTGATAAAATCTGTAACAAAAAAACATCTTTGGTTATCTGCGCCTGTTTGATCTTTTTCGATTTTTCTTAGGCGAGCTATCATTTGTCTTGTCATCAGGTCCAACAGATTTGCCGATATAAACTATCAAAATTGTGATTATCGGACCGGGAAACCCTACGGCCACCAGACCTATTATAGCAATGATCTTAGACCAAAGTGGTATTTGATCCCAGTACATGACTGTGACTATAAGCGCCCATATAAATAGAGCAAAACTCAATATGAGAAGGAAGAGAAACAGTCCTATCCCAATTGAAATTCCCCAAATGCTGACTTGGTTATGCTTATGATAACCTTCAACTATATCGTACTCCTCAACTAAGTCGTAGTTCTCGATTGTATCGCCTTTGATATATGCGTTAATACGCTCCTGATTCTCCACATATGTTTTCAGCAAAGAGAACAATGAGAGTTTCTGTGATAGATTCCATATCTGCATTTATGTTATGGCAAGACCAAAGAATAAGAATATCGCCTAAGGTTAAGAATATATGAAAGTCAGATATACAAAAGGTGTACCAACATGGGTGGGACTTCTCGTTACCTGTATATGTGCCGCAATACTAGCCGCGCTTGTGGGAGTGATGATTTGGAAAAGAGTCGGATAGAATATTACTGGATATCTTACTGGATATCACTTGGCTTTATATCCTGCGGAATCCTCCACGTATCACCGTACAATTTTTCAATATACCGCATACTAGGAACAACATACGTAACTCCCCCTAACTTTGCCGTTGAGAAGGGCTCAAGAGTAGATATGAAATCGTCACATTTCCTTGGCCATTCTATGGCCATGCATCTCTTACCTAATCCTGTGAAGTCGATGTCTATATAATTATCGTCGCGAAAGATGGATAAAGGGTAGACCCTTCCAACGCGAAAGCCATATTCCTTTAACTTCGGAATTGCATCAGTAATGAATCGTTTTCTATCCTTGTAGAAGACCCCAACATCTATATCAGTATCGCCAGGTATAATTCTCCCTTCTCTTATTGCACCTAACGCTGTGCCTTCCCCGATCCAGAAGAACATGTCAATTTCCTTCATTACCTTATCAAATGTACGCAAATTTGCATACATCTCCTTGCGATTATGATTGCTATTCCATACCATCTCAAAGAAGTCCTTACTGTCGTTTTTCGAGAAAAACTTTTTCCTCCGCTGACTTCTCTTACTCCTCTTACCCCTCTGACTTCTCTTACTCCTCTTACTCCTCTTAAGAGCGGAAACAAGCTCCGCTTTGTTCATACTCGAACGTCCAGGGATATTTGCCTTACGTGCTGCTTCTCTCAATTCCTTAACAGTATACTCCATATGTATTTATATACCTCTATATATACATACATGATTTTGTATTCAAGTGTAATGTAAAGTAATATTTTCCTCGTATGAGCGTAATGCTGCTTCATATATAGACATAACTTCTTTTACATCCATTTCTTCTCCTGGACATGCGGAGAGCAATGACTTATACATCTCCTCATACGATGGAACATGATTTGATGAATTTGTAAGGAGGAGCATCAGGTTTAAAATATGATAACGTGACATTCTTGTCAATTTGCATTTTTTTTCTTTCTTGAAGTTAAAGATGAGTAACGTAATCGAAAAAAGCGACCAAGATATGGTCGAAAATACTCGACTCCGAGGTGGGAGACACCTACATAGGCATCACCACAATTCGCACATGGAAGACGATATGAGTCAGGACTCCCCGCACATGCGTCGTTCTCGTGGAGGAAAGTCCCGCAAGAGCCGGAAATCTCGAAAGAGCTCACGCAGGAAGTCTCGGAAGTCTCGGAAGTCTCGTAAATCACGTAAATCTCGTAAGAGTTCTCGAAAATCTCGTAAATCTCGTAAATCTCGTAAATCTCGTAGATCTCGTAAGAGTTCTCGTAAATCTCGTAGATCTCGTAAGAGTTCTCGAAAATCTCGTAAATCTCGTAGGAGTTCTCGTAAATCTCGTAAGAGCCGAAAGTCGAGAAGATCCAGAAAATCTAGGGCATCTGATAGTGACGATGACTCCGGAAAAGTAAAGAGGCGTAAATCACGAAGGAGCTCACGTAAGAGTTCACGTAAGAGTTCACGTAGGAAGTCAAGGGGTAGGAAGAGCAGTAGGAAGAGCAGTAGGAAGAGCAGTAGGAAGAGGAGTAGGAAGAGGAGTAGGAAGAGGAGTAGGAAGAGTCGCAAATCCAGGAAAAAAAATAAGTCAATGAAACCTGGAGAGATGAGATGTATGAAGTGTAAAAAGAACGTCAAACCTGCTGGGGATGTCTGTTACGTTACATTCAAGAGGAAAGGAGGGACAAAAGGCTATCGACTTGTTAGCAAATGTTCGTGTGGCACAACACTCAATTTGATGTGTAGCCAGGAAAACGCTCTAAAGCATAAGAAATGCAAGTCAAGATAAAAATCTTGTATCCAAAATGCATATAAAATGCATATAAAAATACAACCTATTTATAATTCATCGTAATCTCTCCGAATATATTTTAATTCCTATATCCATACGGATTCAGGAGTTCACAGTATCTAGAGATTCTAGCGAGGACTTGGGGTCTTAGAATTCATAGTCTCAAGCGTTCTGTAGCCTGGACAATGTGGTCTTGTTCTGCACATGGCCGCGTCAACAGGAAAAGGTGATTTATGAGGACGTGCGTGTGCAAACATAGCTGGTTGGATTGAAGCGGGAGTCGGAGGCCATATCTTCCCCTTTGTAGATCCTTTACATCCATATTCATCGATGGTAGAGTAGCAGTTTGTATTATGTACTTGACTTCCTTCGTAGTCGAGTGTAGACATTTATACTAGAGAGGAAAATGAATTGGAATATAAAGAGTTGCACAAACTTGTATGTCTGGTTGTGAAGACGATATAAGCGATTCTGTATCATATTACGGTACATAACCTATATATATGATTCTAGTCTTGCGAGGAGATAAAGGCAATTTATATCTCTTGAACTTTACATAGTTGTATACCGAATTCGATATCTTCCCCAGTTCTCTCTTCCATCTTTTCCATCTCTTCCATCTCTTCCTTCTCTTCCTTCTCTTCCTTCCCTTCCTTCTCTTCCTTCCCAGGCACATGTCTTTCTTCCCTTTCTTCACCTTTGTCGATTTTCTTGGTTTTGAAGTATCTGTACGTTTTTAGGATAGTTATACTAACTCCTATGGAAACTGTGTAGAATCCACCGAGATGTGTTAAGTAAAGCCATATACCATTCTGGAGTTGCAGATCTCCATAATAACAACATATACATTCGCCCAAGTCTACGTAACCTGCATTACATACATTGGATAACACTCCTACTTGGTGTTTACAAGTGCAAATCGTAAATTCACTTGGGCACACTTTATCGTACACTGGGGAAGTCTCACACTGGAACGATAAATGTGTTGATTTGAAGAATCGCACCCCGAAAGCTGATGACATGGCGATGAAGCTAATAATATACAAATACGTATACATAATCTCGAATGTTGCGAAACGCCTGTAGTCTTTCTTGTAATTGTGGAATAAGTTCAAAGAAAGAGCGATTTTTTTAGCGGTATTATTACCAACCATGTATAACCATACTCCTTTGTTTTTAGCTTCAATTCAATTAGCAAAACGCGTCTTTGAACTTACTACAAGATATTCACCACCAATCGTCTATAGGTTCTGGAGCTGGTTTCGGAGACATATCTTCATATTTATATTTTACGGTGTCAATTAATTGTTCAAGGCGAGCGAAATACTCGGCTCTTATTACATTGTCGTCAATTGTGTCTCCGTACCGCTTTATGTTATAGAGAAGGTACGATATCATATTTTCATTGGAGTAGATACGTACATCCTGTAAGTAACGAAGTACTTGTTCTTCTTCATCATTGAAATGATCGTTTACTCGCCTTCGCAGTGAGACCCGATCAGACCGTGATTTTTTATAAGATTTTGCTGATTCCAATATAACATGCGCATGTTCTGGTAGGATATCATTTCTGCTAGAAAGAAGACGAGCCATCAACACGTCGGGATTGGTTGTACACTTAACTTTCTTTTTAATACCACCTCTAACTCTCCTGCTTCTTCTACTCCTACTTCTACTCCTCCTACTTCTACTCCTCCTACTTCTTCTACTCCTACTTCTTCTACTTCTTCTACTTCTCCTCCGACTTCTCCGTAACCGTCTTGATTTAGAACTTGTTGTTCTCTTCGATCTTCCTCTACTTCCTCTACTTCGTCTCATTGACGATTGTTTTGACCTATAATTGCGTCTGCTTCTTAGCATTTTATAAAAGTATATATAATTTAGTGGCGAGTTTATCTTCCCCTCGGTTGTCGTCCATGTTCAGCAGAACATTGTGCACAATTGGAAGTAGTGCACCAACAACTCCAATACCCGCATCCTTGACATATTCTGTAGCTGTTCGTCCAGTTCTTCACAAATCGTCCTAGCGCACGAGACGAACCGTGTGATCTTCTGTAAAACATACCAAAGTGACCTGTAAGAGATTTGAAGAGCGAAATTGATCTATCTTGCAGCGGTTTGTGGAGTTTCTCGTATACGAAAGGATCGAGGACATCATAAACTAAGTCTTGTATATGCTCAGGCAATTTTGTGTACATTGCGGCTTGATCGCGTGTTTCCATTTATTAAGAGGAACAAAATCTGTTTGACAGTATTCGTCGGGCGATACGTAACTGATGAGGAGTGAATTCCCTAATTAAACGTCTGAGAAATCGTCGTTGTTTCGGATCTTTATCCTTTTCTTCTTGTGTACGCGTAGGACATGAATTACTGGAGTGTGACGTATGCACATAGCGGCAAGCATTAACAGCTCCGTTAACGCTTGTAATTCTCATAGATAGTCTCCGCTGGAGGAGACTATGGAAGAACGGTTTTTCCCAATATCTAGCAGCAATCACCCACAATTTGGAATCAAGTGACAAACGATGAGATAACATGAACTTCCTTATTATTTTTTTAGCACAGTTTACACGAATCATATTGATATGCCGTACTGTTGAACAAGTTGCGAAGAACGGATGTATACACGGGAAGTGAACGATTATCTGTTCTACTATGTCCGGCGTATTTATAATTTTGTCGAATCGAGAGCCTTCAATATATGTGCGCATGTCGTGAGGAGGAAACTCAACCAATTCTACATATGTTACCATATATCTATTTTTCTTCAGAATTATAGATAATTCATTTCTTGAAGGAAATTGCTCTAAGGAAAATGATTTGCAATCTACTGCATCGCAATTCCTCTACCGTGAACATATCAATAATAGACGCGGATGTGGTCAAAACAGCGTATATTTTTGCTGTTATGACTTACTCTCTTACTCTCTTACTCTCTTACTTAGTTTTGTAACGTCTTACAAGTTCATTGTACTGTTTTTTATTACTGAACTTATTTGGCGTGAAATATGTGTCAGGTAGGAGAGATCCATTTTGCCCACTTTTTCTGTAGATACGGATGCCAGGGATTCCAAACCAGAGAGTAGACAGTAGTTGTTTGTATGTCGGTCGATCCTTCATCTTTTCCATTATCTCATCACATGAGAGTGGTTGATTGTTGAAAATAATATTGTAGATCTCGTCGCGATCCTTAATCTCGGTCTCCATACGTTAAGACACATTCATCTTTAAGTTGTATAGATCTATGAATTATATAGAGAAAATCCTCCTAAAAGCAAATGTAAATTTCCATACCTACATACCTACATACCTACATACCTACCACAGGAAGCAAGTTGATCTAAAGACACAACGCTCTTACATATGGAGAAAAACAAAACACTAACTGTCGATGAATGCCAGAAAAGTCTCACAAATAAGTATTTCATGGAATATAAAAGGTCTAATCCTGCAGAGATGCTGAAGGATGTAGTGAAGTGGCAGTCTGCCGATGATACTATCCTCCAAATGAGCACAGAGGAACAAGCTGACTTTGCAGATTATGTTACCAAGAAAATGTGTGCTGAATCGCCTGAGATTGTAGAGGCATTTGCACTAACGACTTTAGATGGCATGAACATGATGACACGAGAGAAAAAAATTGACTCAGCCATAATCGGGTGTCTAGCACATATATCTCTAGCTCTTCCGCCTGGCGATACAAAGGATCGCTTCTCTACTCGCTTCGCAGAACTGATACGTATGTATATGTAGCTAAAAAGTTATATTTTCAGTCTAATAGACTGGAAATCTATAAAAGGTATTGTACTTGATGAGTCCAAGTAATCAACAGCAGATACATCCTTTTCACATGTACCCAACTAGGTCAGTTACAGATTGTTGATCCATGCTTTCTTCAAACAAAACAAACCCTGACTATTTCATTTTTCGGCATACATCTTATCGTTTCGGGATGTTTTGTTGGAGTTGATCGATAATGGCGATGCATTTCTTAAGTTTTGCGATTGGGCTATCACCTACGGACACTAATAGTTCATATTGAATTGCATAAATTGTGGATGTTTGTTTCTCACCTTGATTTGACTGTGTGATTGTAGACCCTGTTCGTTGAAGTCCCCCAGGACTGTCGTCCACGCTGTAAGTTTCTCGTTGTATTGTTGCATCAAAAGACTATTAGAAACATCGCTTGTAATTATTTCTATAGACTGCGAAATTATACTGTCTACGTAGTTTTGAGGACCTTCGCCAGACGGTATGAAGTATCTGGTCACAATATCCCCAGTGTGAGGTCTGTAGCTCGAGTAGATCTGGAAGATTACGTGGCAAATTGTCTCATCAGGTACGATGATTGGTTGGTTACCTGGTAGGACACCGAGTGTCAGTTCCGTGACTTTCTTGGAAATCATTGCAACGGTTTGTGGGTCGAATAGCTTGTCGACGCACGAACCTCCTGTCCAACCAACGTACCGGTAACTATTTTCGTCACACACATATCCGCACTCTGGTTCTCGTACGGATAGATCTCCGTTTTTATTGATGTCAACTGCATATTCCATTATGTTTATCTTAAGAAGTCTTTTTAAATTTGCATTGAATTGGTACGGAACTCCTACATGTTACGAGACGTCTGGAGATGCTTCTAAAGGTGTTTTGTACCGTTAATATGTTGCAGTGATGATCCAAGTGATTCTTGCTGTAAATCATGCAATACTTGTACAACATCACAACAATGGTATGGTAACGAACAAGGTATATCGTGTCCGTGAATTCGCATAAATAGGCGTGATTGGTTTAAGGAAGGGAAGTGGCATAGAGAAGAGTGTGATGGATAAACGTAACCTGAAAAAACACCAAGGTACGGATATATGTAGTAATAGAAGGGCAATGAATGAGATGGCTGTGCGCAACGATGTTCTTGCACAACAAATGGCTGCACGTGTAGACCAACTAGAAGAGAAGATTGTGAGTAGTGTTAACATACTAGAAAAGAAAATGGTAAACAGTGTATCTACACTGGCAGAGAATGTACAAAAGATATCGTCACGTCCTCAAACAATTATCAATAAGACAACAATCAACCATTATATACTCACCACCAAGGAACCCTTATCATACGCCGCAATTGAAGCATCCGTGGCTATGGGTATGCAACCTGCTATGTTAAGGGATGGCGCCAGTGGGATTGCGATGTACGTTGCTCGTGAGAATAATCTAGAAAAACAAAGTGTATATCTCTGATAAAAATCGCGCAGTCGGTAGATACTATGAAATAGATGATATTGACAAGGTAATAACAGATAAAGGTCTTACGGCTATCCTTGACCACGTGTTTATAAAATCTGGTCCTACTGGAGAGATAGTAATCGATAGGTTATGTGATGACCTGGAGAGTTATATGACAGAACAAAATGATTTACGTAATTGGCCAGATGACTTCTATGATGAACAAATATCTAAGCTTATTAAATTGAGATTACAGTGGAAGAAAGCGAGCGATGGTCATGAGAATAAATTGAGGAAAGATGTTGCGAAGGCTATTGTACTTAGATGTCAGTAACTACACACATTTTGTAATGTTGAGATAGAAAAATGAAATGTTTACAAGCGTACTCCAGTGTACACCTCTCCAACTAGGGCTGAATTATTCAGCCCTAGTTGGAGAGGTGTTTATTAGCATACGCTTGTAAACATTTCATTTTTGTGAATTACAATGGGTACGTACAATAATCATTCGCGTACGCTAAAAAACATAAATGAAATGAGAGAGTTTTATTCTAGACTCATGGAGATATCAGTTCATAATATTGAACGACTTCGAAAAAAGTGTGCATCACAATATCCTTTCTAAATTCTAGTTTAAGGGATATGGATATTATATGAGACAAAGATGCCTTGTTACTTTTGTAAAGCTGAAGATCATCTTATCAAAGACTGCGAAGTTCTCAAGAACTATACATGTAAGCGATGTGGTGGGAAAGGTCACAGCGGGAAAGCATGCAAGGTTCCAGAATCAGAACTCCCTCCTAGGGAACCTAGACCACCCAGGCCAATGTTTTGTCATTGGTGTAAGGAAGATGGACATCTTAAACGAGATTGCGAAAAGTTTATTGAGTACAAGAAGAACCTATATTGCTCTTTCTGTGGTGTTGAAGGGGAACATAGCTCAAGGAACTGCGATAGCCCCTACAATTTGCAGAATCGGTAGAATCGATTCTATCGATAGAACCGATAAATTTATAAGGAATTGTATCCAGAATTGATTTTTCTGAACGCTACACTAGATTTTATCAGCTATGTCGAACAACGAAACATGTACCCCAATGTGTGTATGGACTATAGGAAAGCAATTATGTTGTGGAATTTGTTGTGGAATTTGTGTTGGATGCAACTCAACTATTATTAATGACCGTACACAGAAAATATGCCTTTGTTTATGTATGAATAGTAAGATCATAGCGCAGAAGAAGGACAGTTCCAATACCTTGGGGCTCTGTTGTAATATAATATGTTGTGGATCAGAAGCGACCCTCTATAACTACCGTTGCCATGATCTATGCTGCTATATCCGTTGCCATGATCTATGCTGCAATATAATTTGTTGTGGATCAACACTATCAAAATCACAATGGACAATAGCATGTTGTAGGGGAAATATTGACAAAGGAAATTGTGATACCGCCCTCTATGGAACGATTAAGAATAGTTGTTGTAGTATAGCTTGTTGTAGGGGAAATATTGGCAAAGGAAATTGTAGTATAGCTTGTTGTGGCGGAATTGTTGACAGTAGTCACTGTAGTATGGCTTGTTGTGGAGCTGAATCCAATCATAGCATATGCGATGCTCCTTTATGTTATAAAAAGCATACTAGATCATGTTGTGGAGTCTTGTACGGATGTTGTAACCATAACCAAATAGTAAGTAAGACCATTCCTCAACCACAACAGCCGGACGTTGTCCCTATAGGTATTGCAATTGTACGTGCCCAACCACAATGCGTTCCAATACCAAGTGTTAAATACAATGATCCGCCTGCTTACCACGGGAATGCATAAAAACTTACTAAAATTGATTTTGTATCAAAAGCATTGATACAAGAGCAGACATGTCACGACAAGAACTGTTTGATCAATTCAAAATTACGAACTCTGAAGATACTCTCCGTGAATGGCTACAAAAGATGGGCGTTGAGCAGCCCGATCGGTTTGTACTTGACCACGTTCGTCATGTTCTAGGTCAACCTAAATCAAATTATCTCTTGAATGCGTGGAACACAAATATCCGGGAATGGAGCGATTTGAACACTAAGAATGATCAAGCATTCGCGCTGACAATCTTCCTCGAACTTGTTAAGGATGTCCTAGAGAATTCCACCAAAAAGCCACCAGATGAGATACTTGCGAAGGTACAAAATGTCGCAACGACACTTTTCAATATGGAGCAAGGGCAGCGTGTTACTCAAGTATTCGGCAATAATCGAGACGGAATAGTAGTTGGAGGTGATCCTAATGAGGTATCTGAGCTCATGGAACACAGCATCCCAGATATACCTGACTTCGTGAAAGACATTATTAGCGGTATTATGCGACGATAAGTAGACAACATGGTCGTAGAGGGGAGAGGAAGAGGAATATCGAAAGATATGGAACATAGAAATATAAAAAAAACACAATATTAAATGAGAGAAGGGAGAAAAAGTTCGAGGAGAAAAAGTTCGAGGAGAAAAAGTCCGAGGAGAAAAAGTCCGAGGAGAAAAAGTCCGAGGAGAAAAAGTGGAGGGAAGATACGTAGAAGCAAGAGGAGACTTCGTGGGGGAGTACTGAAAGGGGTTCAGCACCAACTTGACCAAATTTGGCGGCAAAGAGTTGACGCAGATGTACCAAGTAGCATGACAGATCATTTTGCTCTTAATATGCCTATACGTGTAACCGATGCTGCTAAGAATGCTATTAAATCAGGAAATAACGCAGCTGCTATGATCGATGACACATATGATACTGTTCGCGAGTTTTATAATAATTTAAAACAATTTGATGAGTTTTCCGGTTTACTATATGAATTCAAAATGCATGATGGTGACGACCTGCCGAATATCACCGAAGCATACGATAAAATTATGAAAGATATCGAATTAATTAATGTGCATATCATAAAGAAGTGTAAAGCCATACGTAGAATCACTGAGATGACTAATCAATGCTTATGGTATTATGACATAAATGAAAATGGATTATAACAAGGAGATCTCGCTCACGAAATGGTTCAGGACTAAGTTCGTGTAGACATTTTATCCGTAGGTCTCATAAATACTTCTCGTATGAGGCTTCTGAGCTCATGGGACACATCATTACAGATAACAACTGACTTCGCGAAGGATATTAGAGTATGGAGATAATTATTAAATTGAAAATAATATTTGACTATGCCTAAAAAATCATATATGGGATCGACACCAACAAAAGGTCAAGCTATGCCGGATCAATATGTCATAAAAACTTATGATGTGAGTAATCATAAATATTATGGTAGATGTCAACACACATCGAATATGATGTTGAACATGTCGAATGGTTGTACCTACACGGTGCTTCCCGTCGACGAATCATCCTGTTACACTTTCATCAAAGGCTTCATACCGTTTGGTCGTGCGGTTTGTGAGTTACGGAAGAATGGAGTAGTGACATCAGTATCTCCGGTAGACGAGAAGTTTTTATCAGAGATGAATATGGCTATACAACGTGAAATTAAGATAGATGAACTTAATGAAATAGTTGTGGAGAAACCTTAGTGCGAATATGGTATTATAAATCATATTCCTAGCCGCGAATATATCAATTTAATCTCCTTGTCAATAAATGACAAGGAGATCTCGCTCACGTAATGGTTCACGCCTACGTTCACGCAGACACTTTATCCGTAGGTCTCGTAGAAAATCTCGTAAAACTTCACGTAAGAGTTCTAAGATTTCTCGTAAGATTTCTCGTAAGACTTCTCGTATTAAGAGATGTGATCCTTCCCATCAATCTGTATTTCTATCAGGTAAAACCTTCTTACCAAAGAATCTATCGCTCTATGTTTCCGATCCTTCGCGAATGAAGAAGCGAGATGCGGAGATATATTGTAAATTTGTGAAGAAGGCACATTCGGTTGATTTACTCCTTATACAAAGTAGGAAGAATGATAGGAAACTTCTTGCTAAGACAGAGACGGGTTTGGGTGATATGCTGGTTTTCTACAACAAAGTCAAAGATAAGGAGATGAAGAGGGAGATGATGAGAATATATACTCCACTGTCCGACCAATACCGAAAATACCTTAGCTATTAAACAATACTTGTTTTTTCACGAGGACTCCGTCCTTCACCCATATTGCAACGATCGGTCTTTGGACATATATTGTCTCCAAACTATTTTCTGTCATTGTGTACCAAAATGTATCTGGTGCTTCTGGAAAGATAATATTGTTATTCCCTTGGAGGGTAGATATCACACCCTCACACACGAGAAGATCAGACATCATTGCCCCTTGATTTCTGCGGAAGACGATGATTGGATAGTTATGTTGTTCCGGAGTTATTGCCGTCATTGCAATTTGATATATCTCGTTTTCAGTAGTCATTTAGTATTCATCGCAAGTATAGAATGGATTTCGATTTTAGGAAGTCTGCAGTAAAGTTAGTAACTATATGCTACGTACTTCCAATAAGTATCAATTGATTTCGTGCAAACGAAATCAATTATTTTCAATATCCGCCAATATATTACAAATACTTAGAGTCTGGGCTTTTTCGTAGGTGGAAACATATTGTGTACATTCGCTCCACTCATCTCCATTGTCCTCTCCTTTGTCCTCTCCTTTGTCCTCTCCTTTGTCCTCTCCTTTGTCCTCTCCTTTGTCCTCTCCTTTGTCCTCTCCTTTGTCCTCTCCACTTTTCTTTCCGCTTTGTTCTTCGAATATTCTTTGCGTACGTTCGCGATATGGTACATCACAATACCGGTTGCACATCCGAGATTAAAGCTTTCAGTGAAACCTCCGTTCATAGGTATGCTAATACATCCATCAGCAGCCGCTACGGCCTCATTGGACACACCATGTGTTTCATTACCGAACCAGACAGCGAGATGACCAGTAGTGTAGAGAGGACATATATCAGTGAGTTGGTAGTTTGCCTTCCCTTTCATATATGGACTGGTCACTACAAACTTGTAGTGCTTATTACGAAGGTGGCGTATGCATTCTTCGGTGGTTGAGAAACACCTCGTGTACATCCATTTATTGGACGACATAGACGTAGATTTAAGCCGTTGATTTGTCCTTATCTCTTGCCATGTTTGTGGGTTATCACATATAATATATAAAGATCCAACGCCAATTCCACAACAATTTCTCATGGTCGTTCCGATATTAAAGTTACCGTCTATATCGTACTTAGGAAATTCTAGGACACATATAAGTGTCTTACACCGATTCTTCTTGGCGATTTCAGCACGTCTTCTCACTCCTTCTCGTGGCATATATACATTTATATGGCATCTCTTTAAGTATTATGTATCGTTGACAAATGATGCGGGCGATTCTTTCCCATCTTTGATAGCTTTAAGCATCACATCTAATTTTGGTGTGAGTTCTTTAAGGAAAGTGTCGTTCTCACTCCCCTCGTCGGTGAATTCGAAGGGAGGTGCCTTGATACAGTTCCCAGGCTGTGTCTTGTACACTTCATCATAATCGTCGAGTATAACGGTATTCTTATCCGTATACCCTTCAATATTGTATACATCCCAAAGCATTTTGAGACACTTTGAGCGTTTATTGTGATGTTTTGAATTGTCGCAGTGGTAAGAGAAGAATGTCCAGTCTAATTCTCTTTCAGGTTTGTCAGCAATAATTAGTTTGTCAATGATGAACAGAGCATAGTCTTTACTTCCTGCTGTCCACACACTCACGTTAAAATTTTTAAAGAGATAATCTAGGAAATCATTCAATCCTGGCCGCGCAAAAACAATGTAGTAACCATCCATATCCACAAACTCAAACTTCGTGGCTTTCTTCTTGTTCTTTTTCCAATCGTACTCTTCCTCAGGCTCGGCGGAAATGCACGTCTGATCAAGATCTAAGAGGACTGATGGTCGGTCAGGTGTGGCATTACTTGGGATCATACGACTATTATTCCGCCCTCTTTTCGGCGATTTGGAACGAGGAAGGGAAATATTCTTCTCAGTTTCCTTCTTCGATCCCTTCTTCGGTCCCTTCTTCGGTCCCTTCGATTCCTTCGATCTCTTTGATTCCTTCGATCCCTTTGATTCCTTTGATTCTTTCGATCCCTTTGATTCCTTTGATTCCTTTGATTCTTTCGATTCCTTTGATTCCTTTGATTGGCTCATTTATATATTTACTCAATAACTTTTCATTAAGAGCCATTTAGATTCACAAAATCCTTATGATCGATATGGACTGAATAACATTTTCTTGCATCTTTATAAAGATGTCACGCAGAGTGAGAAGAAGTAGTGCCAGACGCAGACGGGAAAGAGGAGGTGTCTCTCATAAAAAAATAAGGCGAAAGTACGTTCCTAAAAGTAGGAGGAGTAGGAGAAGTAGGAGAAGTAGGAGTAGGATTAGGAGTAGGAGGAGTAGGAGGAGTAGGAGGAGAAATAGGAGGAGTAGAGGGGGTTTTTGGAACCCTTTGAGCCGATCTCCGAGAGGATTTAGGCGGAAAGGTAGCCGCCCACAGTATGTGCCAAGTGAGATGGAGTATGATTACAGTCTTAGGCACAATAAGGGTGCACAGCAGAGGAGAAGGTCGATGCATGGGATGGGTACAAAGTCAGGGAGTTGTTCGATAATGTAATATGTTTATTTTTCATATGTCTATGCCATTACTCACTCAATACTTCATTTTCAAACATATATATGTTTGGAATATGTATTATTCTCAGTTCATCGCAGCAACTGCTGGTCCTGATCGTAGATTTTCGTTCTCTTCAGCATCACGAGTCTTTTGCATAGCCGCTGCTTGAGCGAGAAGGCCGCCACGGTCGGTTACCCCATTATCCTTCCTGATTCCACGAACAACATTCCTGTTGGGTTCTTGTTGTTCCCCCCATACCTCAGGGTCCTCATAATTCCCAGAATCGCGACGAATAGCTGCGACCTTTGGTCTTGGAATATGGTGAATATCTTCCTCTTCCTCTTCACTATCATCCATTTCAGGAAGAGATGAAATAGCCATTCGTTTCGTTTTGTCTTGCTTCTTTGGTCTTCGTCTAGGTCTTGGCCGTTCCTCTTCCTCTTCCTCACTATCTTCTTCTTTTGGTTCAACATGTTTCTTAGGAGATGGTGAAGGATGTTGCGGGGGGTGAGAAGGTTGAGGGGGTTGGGAAGGTTGGGAAGGTTGGGAAGGAGATTGTGGCATAGGAGGTGGAGAGTGTTGTTGTATCATCGCGTTACACCATTGAAATGCTTGTGGGCCTTCATACTGTTCTACTGTTCCGTTCATGCGAAGGACAAGAATGCAAGGTACTGCGTCAATTTTGATCTTCTTATTCTGTATGATTCGGCTGCGAACTTGCTCGTGGTCGATACAAAGGAGAGTGAGATGTGCTACGCTTCTCAAGTCGATAGGTGCGGACTGAAGTATCCGCATTAATTGCTGTGAGTGATTTGAATATTTGCTGTATAGCAACACGCAATGTCGGTCCATTTATCACTTTCTCATTTCGTTTTAAACCAGCTAAAAAGGCATTAATATTCGTTTCCTGGATGTGTGAGGCATGTAGCAAGGGCATAAAAAGCGTCTTTGTGAGCATCTTCGGAAGTGTAGTTGCATTCTTCTCCATCTCTTCGTCATGCTTATGTACTCATAGAAATGCTTCGTGCCTGTGTAGTGATGTATGTAAAGATGTATTAAGTGTTCTAGCTCGTTTATCAGCGCGTTCTGAAAGGGGATGTGATAGTCGAGGTAAATGTTGTATTCGAGAAAGAGGTCTATTATTCCTTGTAACTCCATAGGCAATCTAACGTATATATCCAGTATATATCCAGTATATACAGTATAGTGTTCATGACTTTAAGTATATGTACGCAGGTATCGACATAACTGAGAAACGCCTCTAATCAGAGTTTCGATGAATTCGTTGGAAAGTTCCTTTTTTTAGGTTCCTCAATAATTTGAGATATCTATCTTGCTCCTGTTCATATTAGATTAGGGAAACTCTTTAAAATGTACATTTATAGAGAAGCGCACCTCTAGCAATATGGACATAGAATTGGTTCTAGATAACAGAGAGAGACAACTATCTGATCTCCTCCCGGATGCGGTCATTGAGCAGTTGGATATAGGTGATATCCTATTCAGAATTGGTGAAGAGATTGTACTTGTGATTGAGAGAAAAAGTGTTGCTGATCTTGGAGCCTCAATATGTGATGGTCGTGCTAGAGAACAGAAGGCAAGATTGCTGCATACTGGAATTCCGAGAGATAGGGTGATGTTTCTTGTGGAGGGTAATCTGAATAAGCCTTTGGATAAGAAAGTTGGGAGCTTGTCTGTTGGGACATTATTTGGAAGCATGATTAATACACAACTTCGTGATGGGGTGCGCGTATGGCGTACTTCTTCGCTCTCAGAAACAGCAGAATTCGTGAAGAAGTTACATCAAAAACTCTGTGCGGATTACAATGAGTTTTGGAAGTATAATGAAGGATGTGAGATGTCTGCCGGAAACTACAGTGCGAGTTTGAAAAAGAGTAAGAAGGCGAATATGACACCCAAAGTGTGGTTGATTGCCCAATTATCTCTTATTCCGCAAGTTACAGAGAAAGTTGCTGTTGAAATTGTAAAGTGGTATCCAAGTATCTTTGCTCTCTTTTCTGCATATGAACAATTTCCTGATGAAGACGACAGAGCGTCTGACAGAGCGTCTCTATTAGAAGATATTACCTATTCTACATCTTCCGGGAAAGATAGGCGACTCGGACCCAAATTATCGAAGAGAATCTATAGTTTTATGTACGGGATAGAAGACTAAAATTTATGTTTGGAAATTCTTGTTTACGAATAAGTTTCCCTTCTATCCACCACTCCCGAATACCGTTCGCTCGGACTATTGCCGGTTGATCCCCTTCTCTATGAGTCTTCCCTTCCTTATACCAGCACTGAGTACCGTTCGCGTAGATTATTGCCGGTTGATCCCCGTCTCTATGACACTTCCCTTCTTTATGCCATGCCTGAAAACTGCCCGCGAAGATCATTGCCGGTTGATCCCAGTCTCTATGCAACGTCCCTTCCTTCCGCCATTCCTGAGAACCGTTCGGATAAATTATTGCCGGTAGATCCCCATCTCTATGAATCTTCCCTTCATTATACCAATACTGAGTACCGTTCGCGTTGATTATTACCGGTTGATCCCCGTCTCTATGAAGTACCCCTTCCTTATACCATTCCTGAGCACCGTTCCAGAGGATTTTTGCCGGTTGATCTCCTTCTCTATGAAGCATCCCTTCCTTATACCATGACTGAGTACCTTTCTCGTCGATTACAGCATGTCTATCATAATTATGAGGTTGGTTATGTAGACATATCCTGTAGACATACCGCCAATCCTCTAAGAATAACTCATTGAGATACGTATTCGTCCCACACATATTATTGATATCTTCACGGTAGAGGAATTGTGAGACAATTGATTGCAGGATACTCCTGATATTTGGTTGACATAAGATATTAGAGCTGTTCATCTTGATATCTACATAACGAGACTTGATGCGAAATCATTTTTATAAATAGTGTAATTCTATAATTGAAAATCGATAAACAATATTCAATCGGATGTCATGACCAACCGACTAGACTCGCGCAACATCCTCCGTATTTCTACAGTTCTTAAAGATTCTGATAAAGTTTGGGAGAAACGCGAAAACGCAATCGTGCAATCAGATTATAAGTGTCAAACCAAGATATGTGACTTCGCGAAATCAATCCTAGATATTGGTAATTGCATAGAGTTGGGGGAGCGACGATCCACATGCAAACAAATTATCAAAACCCTTTCAGATAACCAACACGAGTTTTGCTCTGACCAACTAGATGGTATCTTCATCTCGACGCGAGAATGTGATGAGCTCGTATATCTGCACAATAATAGTTCGCAGTGTACGAATACCACAGCTGTTATTACATACCAAGATAGTGAGAGAAAAGATCGTATCATAGAATCTCGACGATGTACCTTACAATAGGAAAAGTTATGCTTCTCCGGTAAACAGAACGAGCATGAGTACTAAATAGAAAGGTCCAAACACAAATGAGATCGATGCGTAAAGTGCAATGATAAATGCACTGATTGCCATTACAAATGCACGTTTCCATCTAGAACTTTTCCATAATGGAGATACACGTATCCCTATTATGATTGCAATCATTACCACAAGACCTAGAACCCACTGCCAGTTGGTAAAATTAGCTATCATTTTCTTCCTCGCGTCAGGAATCCTATAGATATTTAGTGATGTAATAGCAGCAAAGATAGCGATAAGAATACAAAAAACAACAGTGAGATGTTTCTCAAACTTATGAGTCATTCTCTCATCTTTATCTTTTTTCTCTTCTATCTTCAGTTTTTCTATCTCTCTTCTATCTTCCTCTTCCTTTTCTTCGAGAGTTTTATCGTTGCCCATTTAGATACAGGGTAGACGTTTCTTCTTATTTTTTGTGATTGTCTTATCACGGAACAATACCACTCTCTTCTTCATACTAGAGACATCCTTCTTGCTCGCATTCGCTATCGCGCGGAGGAGATAATCTCCTCTAAATGTATATGAAACAGCGATTTTGGACATCCCATACATTCGCGCAAGAGCTTGATCCATAATAAGAGGTACACCACAACTTACTGCGAGAGGGATTATACCCGATAATTGACTTGTGTGATACGAACTGTTCTCCATGGCGATCACCATCACGAAAGCAGCCTTTCCCAAGATACGTATTGTCTTCTTACCGCTTACGTCAATATAGTCTTTCAATAGTCGAGATTTCTTGAATCTTGCAAACCTATCTTCGAGAGGGTAGTAGTTGATGATATGAAATTGTACCTTCTTATCGCCTATCCAGTTCCCATTGTCCTCTATTTCTCTCATTGCATCATACAATCTGTCTAAGTCCTTATTGTCAGGGTTCGTCAGTCCTGCAATTACGATATCCAACTTTTCAGGAGGTGCATAAACATTTGCTCTAAAGACATTTAGGAAATGCGTGATATGTGTTTTGCTGAAGACTGGGGACAGTGCGACTTGTCCGCATGTCTCGAAATCATCACTTTCCTCCAAATTGTCCATATGATGAGTAATGAGAAGCGAGTTCTCAGGGGGGAGATGTAGATCTTCTTCATCAAACTCGTATCCTGTGAGAAATACGTACACATCACAATCCTGCTGTATTCGCGCCGATAATTCATCTTCCTCACCTGCATCGTAGTAAGAATTAACGTATACCCATTGCACTCTAGAGGAAAGGATTGCCTTGTAGTATGGCACGAATGACGAGACATGTCGTGTTGTATACACAATGAGACGAGTATTTGGACGAAGAAGCGCTGTTGCTACCCCACCGATAATTTCCGTGTGCCGTTCGCCTATCTGTATAAGACCAATCGTCTTCATTTTATACTAGATGTATAAAATTAGTCTGGCTTAAAACTTCACAAAATAAGATTATGAATATTTACATTAAGTTACCTATAGATTTAAGAGAAATTGTAGGTACATACTTAGACAAACACATTTATGAGCAGCTACACAAACCTTTGCAAAACTTTAATCTAGAACTACTCCGAAACGTGTACGAGGATTGGGATATCTTGAAGGGTAACTGGAATGGTACCCCCGTACCTTTCCCGGTGTACTTTTCTGGTGGCTACAATTCGCCTTATTTTCACACCAGACGGGCTATGAGATATTGGCAATGCAGTCAATGTCTCGATTTTGTAGAGAACACAGTCGACGTATGTGAGAGTTGTGATGTACAGCGTAGTGATATACAGAATTCTCTACCTAGTTCTGATTCTGAGTGGAGCTACTCAACCGACGAAGAAGACTACTGCTCGCGTCAGTATAGAACGCCGTGGCATACAACCACCCGATGTCCATTCTACATATGTTCATGGTACTCAGGACTGATAGAAGATGGGTATTGTTGGTACTGTAAGAAACATCAAAATCCAGATAGAGACGGGGACCATTACGATCCAGAAAAGGAAAAACGGAGATTCAAACGAGGAAAAGAATGGAACATAATGAGAAAAAACAGAAAGAAGAAAGAGAAAGAGAAAGAGAGTAGAGATAAGAATAGTGAGTGAAATTATATGGCCTTGTTTTTAGTCAACTTCTTCAACTGTTGGGCCATTGCTACGTGAAGATGTCCCCTCATACATGCGAGACACAATCGGGTTATACACTCTCTCTAAGTCCTTCTGTATACTTTCAAACTCTTCCTTCTCCGCATTTTCAGCATGATCTAACCATTCTTCAACTTCAGCAATCTTATCGAGCAATTCCTCCCTTTCATCTTCAGTCATAACTTCATTCATTTTCCCATCTTCCAACTGGTTTTTAACACTGTATAAATATGCCTCTAATTCATTCTTAGATTCGGCCCTATCTCTCTCAAGTGCATCCTCTTCGGCGAATTGTTCAGCCTCGCGTACCATTCTCTCAATCTCTTCCTGTGAAAGTCGCCCTCTCTCATTGTTAATCGTGATATTCGCACGACTTCCTCCTCTTCCTTGATCCTTGGCAGTAACATGTAGGAGTCCGTTCGCGTCCAGGTCAAATGTTACTTCGATTTGCGGGACCCCTCTCGGAGCAGGTGGGATACCCCTCAATTCAAACTTTCCAAGCTTATTATTGTATTTTGTTTTCGGGCGTTCTCCTTCGTAAACTTCAATTAGAACTTCCTCTTGGTTTGCCTCATCTGTTGTAAATATTTCCGACTTTTTCGTTGGAATTGTGCTATTTCTTGGAATAATAGGAGTCATCATTCCTCCAACTGTCTCGATACCAAGTGATAGTGGAGCAACGTCCATGAGAAGCAGTTCCTGTCCCTGGACGGTCTTCCCTCCTGTTAGGATATATGCTTGAACTGCTGCACCATATGCAACAGCTTCATCCGGATTGACAGAACGACACAATTCCTTCCCGTTGAAGAAATTAGATACCAATTCCTGAATCTTGGGAATCCGCGTCGATCCTCCAACAAGAACTACTTCATCGACACGATTCTTAGAAACCTTAGCATCTTTCAATACCTGTTCAATAGGCTTCAGCGTATCACGGAAAATGTCACCACATATATCTTCTAATTTTGCACGTGTTATGGAACTATAGAAATCAGTACCTTCGAAGAGCGAATCAATCTCTATCTGTGCAGTGGAAGAAGAGGAAAGGTTCCTTTTAGCCCGCTCACACGCTGTCCGCATTCTCCTCAAAGAACGAGGATTACCACTAAAATCCTTCTTATATTTCCTCTTAAATTCAGATGCAAAATAATTACACATCCTACTGTCAATATCTTCTCCTCCTAAATGTGCATCTCCTGAAGTTGCTAGGACCTCAAACACCCCATCATCGATAGAGAGGAGGGAAACATCAAATGTACCCTTTTTGTTACCGTGAAGCCGTTTAAACTTCACTTCCGCAGCTTTCACTGCGGGTCGGATCATATCTTGATTCCAACCACTTTTTAAAGTCTTCTATTTCGTTATCAAACACAAGTTTGTATTCTATTCCCTGTTCTTCGCAATATCGTTTCGCACTATCTTCTTTTGCACCCCATTTCCCCGATTCAACCTGTTGTATGTGCCAAGGATGACGCCCTTTCAATTCAAGAACTATCTGGCAACCTGGAAGATAAAAGTCCGTATGATACATTCGTTCGGTGTCAATCCATTTGTAGGGAATCTTAGGGCCATCTTCTATCGGAATATGGTGTTTCACACAAAAATCCACAAAGGTCTTCTCGAGACCACCTTGGTATGTGATATTTTGTCCAATACAACTGACTGTACTGTGTACTGGGAAACGTCTGCTTACGAACGCGCATTTTTTACACATGAATGCACATTTTGTTGGCACTCCCTCTCGTATACCCGATAGCTGTCTGGCACGCGCCTCTGTCTTGCAACGAATGCAACGATAAATGATTTTAAATGGCTTGACAAGGTTATCATTTTCCTTGTTTCTAAATCGAGGGAAGAATACTGTGCGTTGTATTAAAATACAATCAAAATACTCAAGCTTATCTATTGTTATACCATCAACACTCACAATATTATTTAGCAGCTCATCATTTTGGTGGTAATGACACTGGAAATAATGTGATTGTTGACTGTCAGATAACTCCTTGAATGCTTCCTGACTTCGTAATACGAGAGCCATAGATTTGGAAGCAACTGGCTCTGTGTTGGATGTGTTAGTGGTATAGGTTCCCATCCTTATTCTGCGTCCGTTATGTCGCATGAATTCCGAGTGACGTGCGCGTTTAGCATCATCGTCTTCTTTACAAGACATACATTTATCGGTCCCATTGCGTAGTTTCCGTATAATGTTATGCAAAAGATGAGGTTGGGATTCTGTACCACAGTGTTGACATTCGTAGCAAGCCTTTAGAGACAATGTCTCTTTTTTCTTCAAAAGAGTTCCATCAAGAACAATTCGATATGCAAGTTTCTTAGTATTTGAGAATTTGTGCGTTATTTTCACAAGCTCAACAGAATTGAATTCTATGTTGTGTCCATCTTTATCGGAAATATTCGTTATCAAATGTTCCATTTTGGTACATTTGACGTGACTTTAAATAGTTGAGTTGAAATCCCGGGCGCTCGTGGAACGTTTACCATAGCTAAAAATTAGCCGTAGGCTTCTTGTTCTGATCTCTGAGCGTTCCTCTTCATTTTTAAAGAGGCTTCGTTGCGGATTGCCCATTTCATCTTGCGAATCATCTCTTACGTTTTTACCCTACCCATGTGATTAGCATGGCCCTTAAGCGCGTCGCCGCCTTAAGTTGGTAGTAAGAGCTTTAGGGGGTTCCCGAATCCGATAACTTATGAGCCGTACTCTTTATCGGACTGCATTCACCCGGTTTTATTGGGAGGCAGTACTTGGCCGGGCTAGGCCAATAGATGTTTACCACCCAGGTCATAAATCATGACCAGTTTCTCTTTATCATCCATCTTATCTAAACCATATGCGATTGCAGCGGCAGTAGGTTCGTTAATAATCCTGAGTACATTCAATCCAGCAATATTAGCTGCATCTTTTGTAGCCTGTCGCTGAGAATCGTTAAAGTACGCTGGACAAGTAACTACAATATCTTTAACCTTCTTCCCAGTAAACGCTTCACCAGTTTCCTTCATTTTCGTGAGAACCATCGACGAAATTTCCTCCGGTGAGAACTCCTTCTCTTCTCCCTTATACTGGACAGATATATAAGGTTTATCATCTGTTTTTTGTACTACTTTGAAAGGCCATGTTTTCATATCTGATTGAACGGTGAGGTCGCTAAACTTCCTACCAATGAGACGTTTAGCATCAAATACGGAGTTTGTAGGGTTCGCTGCCACTTGGTTTTTTGCAGAATCTCCAATGAGACGTTCAGTGTCTGTGAAAGCAACGTAGCTGGGAGTCGTACGATTTCCTAAGTCATTTGCAATGATTTCAACACGATTATTTTGGTACAAACCAACGCAACTGTAGGTTGTACCTAGGTCAATACCTAATGCAAATCCATTTGAAGGCATATTGAATGATATCCATATTCTGTTAAACCGTTTTTATCCACATCAATTCCATTTCTAGAAAATAGCTTTCTTCTTCCAATCAATACTCTCCGCCCAATTACGGGGAACAACAAGTAAACCTCGTTCGTCCTGTGATTTATGTGCACACACACCACATACCTTTCCCATATTCTTTCTTCCACTATCCCACTCTCTAACGATGCGAGTCAAACTCACGTTGTATAGATACGAGGCATACGATACAGTTATTTCATTATGATCACACATACAGAGTAGATGATATAACTTTAAATTCTAAAAACCTAACAAGATATCTTCGACATTACCATAGCAAAATATACGTATATAGCGCCCATACTTACTAGAGAAAAAATTAGGGAAATTCACTTACGTACTCATATTAAGAGAATTTCATGCGATATCCGCAACCGGGAATTCTGCAATGAACTCCTCATCTTCGCTGGAAGTCTCTACTACTTCTTTCTCCTTCGATGCACGCTCATTATTTGCTTTCACACATTCCCTACATCTCCCGAGATAACCATCCTTCGATGTCTTACGACGTGTAAACGAAGAGTACGGAAGAGACTTTTTACATGTCGAACATCGCTTCTCACCTTCGCCCACACCCATACACGTCTTGCATGTTCTCGATCTACCGTTTGTTGAAAGAGCGTACTGATCATCAGTTTTCGTCTCTCCACACTTCTTGCATTTCCTGGACCCCTTTTTCTCCTCCCTTCTCTCCTTTGTTTTAGCCTCTGTACACACCTTGCACACACCATCACGACCATCCGAATTTGTCTGACATTTATAAAAGTCTTTCTCTGTCTCTTTAGTCTCTTTACACTTCGAACATTTCTTTGTGGGTTTCACGGTCTTAGGCTGAGTTTTCTTCTTCTGTACATTCGCCTTAGCACAAGGAGTACAAATGTTATTCAAACCATCCTTACGATTCTTGTTCGTCCAAAACTCTTCCTTCGGTCTTGTGGTATTGCATTGCAGACAATGTTTCTCGTCAGGAACTATAATACCCTTTTGTTGGCGAGCGATATGGGCTTTCTCTTTGCAATCCCTTTGGCAATCCTTGCATCGTTTCTCCTTCCCGTCGTTCGTGTTCTTGTTCATGTAGAACTCGGCGAACGATTTGACCTCGCGGCACGTACAACATCGTTTCTCACATGTTGTATTGTTTGCTAGATTGAGGAGGTTCTTTTCTTTCTCGAATATGTTTCTCTCATGCTCCAACTTTTCTTCCGTTTCTTTGAGTTTCGCTTCCTCTTGTTGGATCCGCTCTATCTGTGAAAATTCCTGATATCCTCCAGACAAAGCTATTTTACGCATCGCAATTTTGGAATATATCTCACCAATAGACTGCCCCATGTTGAAATAATCGCCGTGTGGGTTATATCTTACCCACATAGGGTTATTGAGTTTATTGTTTACGTATGACTCTCGCTCTCTTTCTGCGGCGGGGTTTCTGTCTACGTGTCCGTATTCATCACATTCTGAGATAATGTTATACTCTGGAAAATATAGATCTAGTTTGTACTTGATTCTTCCTTTATCATCATATATCTCATACTGTTCCTCCATTTTCTCAATCTTGAACGCATCCATGATATGCATATGACTAAGTGCCTCTGGTGAGAAACATTTGTGATTTGTTGGGATAATTCCAAATTCTTTTAACAGACACAACATGTCGGTCGTTACTCGTTTGCGTGACTTCTGAATGAACTCAGCAGCTCCATCCCTGTTGACAAGTACGCTATTCGGTTCTAATAATGGGTCTTTGATCCCTGGATATTCTCGAAAGGGAATTTGATTACAGGGGGAGACTTTGTGCTTCTGTTGAGTAGTATTCGTATATCCCAATAAGGCAGCTATTTGTAACAATGAATAATACTCGAAGAGATATCCGTTACCGTAGTACGAATACACTACTATCTCGCTAATTCTCTCGGGTTCATTGTCTACAGAATGTTCCACTCTTTTCATATCACTTATAGGTACTCCATTCGTTGAGTTTACTCTTTGTTCTATAGTTAAGAATGGAAGATCAAGACCACCTTCTCTCATTATCTGTTTTACACTATCTGATACTCGTTTGCGTGTGTTCTCCCACATTTCTTGAATTCCGTCACGAGTAAGCAAATAACTCTTCGAAGATAAACACGGTATTTTCAGCCCAGGAAAATTCTTAAACATGAGTTTGTTATCACCAGATATTTGTGAGAGTAAGCGTGATAAGTTCGTGCATCCAAGTAGAGGTGCGATTTGCGATGTCACCCAGTACTTGATGGTCTCATTGCCCTTGATGTAAGAGTACGTTGTTAATGTCTCCGTTGTCTCCGTTGTCTCCGCCGTCTCTCGCCGGGAGTTTGTTTCTGGTAAATACTTGCCTTGCTTGATAGCACGTGCTTCCAGCTCATTGATCCCATCTTGGGTCAGTAATATACTTCTTGGATCTATCAGTGGGATCTTGACACCTAGGAAATCCCTAAATGTAACTTTGCATAACTGTGATAGCTTCTGTGCGACTTGTGTAGTGTTCGTGTACCCGTAGTGTTTGCATGCATCGGATGCAAGATAATATGTCTTGTTATCATGCTCGTAAGTTGTGATATCTGTCATATTACTCTGAATGCTTAACTCTTTAAGTTGAGATTAGGTAAAATACGATGCTTTACATTTCTTTTCAAATGTAAAGCATCGTATTTTACCTAATCTCAACTTACGCACACCGTCCTAAACGTCTTGATTTCACAGGGAAATCAGGATACTTTCCTCTCACTGGACAACGTCTGGCATACCTAGGATAGTGGCTATTTCTTTTGCCTTCTTCAAGATCGTTAATTGACTGGGCATATCGGGTCCGGAAGCGAACTCTTTCAACGTTATATTTACCTTCTTTAAACATATCCAAAAGTACACTACTGATGAACCTACCGATTGGGGTCGTGCACGGTTTAAGATGGAGCTTTTGTTTTTGATGCGTTCGCAAAGGCGGAGAGCTTCGCGTTTGTCTTTGGCGGAAGCTTTGAATTTGGTCATGATTTGATCAACAATGTGTGCGGGAGTGATATACGTTGTATGTATTTTTGAGTTTCTTGAGGCGTGGAGGCTGACGTGTTTGAGACCTTTTAATCCGACTCTGTGCGAGAGTGAGAATACTTTGGTTAGTTTATCGTGTGGTTGCGGCATTCCTTCGAGTTTGTAGGCGTGGAAGACACAGGCAAAAATAATGGCTTTTCTACAGTCTCCTCTATATATCTTCCCTTTGGTTACATCTGCATAGAGTTCATTCGCTAATGCAACGATAACGTCAGAAAAGTTCATGTTCTCGACATCTGGAAAAATAGTTCGCTCTTCAGATTTGCGCATTTGCACCCGATTTGGATCAGATCGTTTGCCATCCGCAGGACCGTAATACCTCCACTCTTTCTCATGCATAATCGCTTTGTGAATCTCCTGTCCACAGTCAGTACATGTCATAGCTCCATTCTCGTGAACGACCTCCATATGTGTACACAACCCTGTTTTCTTCTCAACAGCATCAGCCTTGTACTGGTTTGTGGCTTGTTCAAAAAGGTTCATATCGATCATATCATAGCATGTTTCTCCGTCAGACATCAAGGTTTTTAGTCAACGCAACATTAAAAACCTTAAATTCAATTTCAGAGAAGGTACATGTATCACTCATTATTGATAGCCTATATCATCGCATATTAAAGAGATATCACATGTCATTAAATTATGATAATATTGTATATCTTTATTGTAAATGGTACGTCATCGCATATCCCCTCACCGATATCTTAGGAGTAGGAGAAAAAAGAGTAGGAGGAGTAGGAAGAGTGGGAAGAGTAGGAGGAGTAGGAGGAGTAGGAGGAGTAGGAGGAGTAGGAGGAGTAGGAGGAGTAGGAAAAAAAGGAGTAGGAGGAGGAGAAGTAGGAGAAGTAGGATAGGTAGGAGAAATAGAGGTTCAGGTCCGATGTCTTCTTGTATGGCAGCCGTAGGAGAATTCTGTGCTGACGATGTAAATCCGTGCTATATTTGCACAGACCCGAACGATCGCCTGCCATACGGTTACTTTGGGTCAGGAAGACGATGTCACCTACCTAGGCATCTGTATACAGATGAAGAGTGGATAATTGAACGTCGAAAGCGGTTCGAGGAGCTCTTGGTGGAGCGCGAACAATTAGCAAGGAGAGCAGCAAGGTTAAGGAACGAAGGAGTGCCTCAACGCGCACGCAGTTCTAAACGGTCTGGCCAACGCCAACGAAGAAGGAACTCCAGTCCAAGACGTTCTCGAAGATTATAAATATTAACCGTGAAACCTTTTTGATGTATATATAATTGTATATATAAATGGCATATGCAGCAGTAAGCTTATCATCTGCAGTGTACACAGCACTAATACCTATTGTAGTGAATTCAGTGAAAAATGGGGATTGGATGCTCCTGAATCCTGGTTTGATCCTAAACCCAATGCATAATTCTGGTGGAATCTGCAATCTTGGAGTCTTGACAAACTTTGCAGCGGCTGCCGCATTTATCATCCAATTCGCGTTGTTGATAAAGTACAAGGATGATAAGGAAGCCGGTAAAAAAATTGGCTTGGCCTATCTTGCTTTGATTATAACGATGATGGTGATACATCTCATTACGAATTCCTTGTTGAGTTATAGACTCGTTGGATCAACATATAGAGGACCAGGAATGTTTGAATATATGATTCCAGTGTATGGTATGCAACTTTATATCTCTATCTCTCTTCTCAAGGGAGAACATACTCCCACTACAAAATAGATATTTACCGATTCAAGTTATGTGGACGTTTGTTTCTATCAAACTCTTTCATGATAGCCGTACATATCATTTCCCGATCACTGTTAATTGATCTTAAAGAACATCATACCTGAATAAATGGCACATAGGCTTGAGAGAATCGTAGCCATGATTCGCGAACAGGATAACACGACCGATATCGATGATCTTATATCTACAAGGAACGCGAGAGGGATGATTGTCGACTCTCTAAATATCTCTGAAGTCGTCGGCAATTGCATGTTGCGTCTAAAAGATGATACAAGTAACGCTGGAAAGGTAAAACTCGGAGACTTCCTCTGTGACAAACTATGTGATACTTATTTCCTTTCGCAGGAACGTCAAGACACAATTGCTGATAGCCTCACACAGGTCGTGTACACAGGTGAAGATCTAATTATTCCAGTAAGACTTAGATTTCTACGTTTCAAACATGAGAAAGTCCCCTTCGAAATATGTCGTAAAAGCGCCCAGAGGGGTATACGCGATATTCTAGAAACTGTTCCATATTTCCAAATCCTGAAGTTCATTATCAAGTCCCCTCGTGCAGATGAGGAGATGCGCAACGATGTCCTTAACGAATTTGAAGCAATGTTTGCCGATGAAGGAGTCTCTATCTACACGAAGATGGAAATCGCTGATATCTTCATTCTCAATAGGCGAGAGGAAAGAGGACATGAAATGCTCGATATACTGAGAGAGATGGAGGGCGAAATTGTTGCAAATGGTCCTATAGGTAACATTAGACCTGCAGATCTCATCGGATTCAGGCAACAAGATACCGGAGACACAATATACGAAGATCGCCAAAATGTGCACGCAACTGCCGTCAATACATCCGTACTGAAGGCGTGTATGGCCCTCATCTCTTCCGAAGGAAGCCTAGAATTTGACACAGATGAGGTTCGTCGTACACTAAGAGAGGTTTCTCCTAAGGATATATACTCAATCAATAAGGTCCTCGAACGCGTCGAAATCGATACAAGTACGTTCAGATTAAAAAATGATGCATTCAATATGTACATACTCTTCGCCAGTCTGTGGAGCTTCATCACAAAACATCCAAACAAAGATGATATCCTTATTCGTCTCGTTGAGGAAATGGTTGCTATGGCATCATACTGTAGTACTGGGCATCTTAGCCGATTTATCAACGTCATACAGGGCTATACATCTGATCCGGACATGGAGATGCGAATCTCTGATTATGACCAAATTAAGTCCGTTGTTTCCCATTATTTGGATAAACTGATGCAATCGGCGGATGATGACGTATTGGAAGCAATGATTGATAGTAACAAAGCCCCTTTCTTTACGTTTGTTATCGAGCGTATGAATGAGAAGATTGCAAACCTTATATCAGAATATGGGAATGTTCAAGAAGAGATTGTAAAAGCTATCGCAAATTACACTCAGTGGCAACACTGGACAATCATCGATAACAATCTGACCATATTAGAAGCAAGAGAGGAAGGGAAAGAATAGGTATATCCTAAATTAGTTAGGGAAGTGTTTAATATCATTATACTTGTATAATGATACAATAGCTCACTTGAAATAACGTTTGATTGGTTCATCTAGGTCTATCCATCCCGGGTCTACAGCTGCAAGCGCTACATACCCATTTCTCGGGGCAATTTGCTTTTTCTCGACCATGTGCTTTATATGTTCTTGGTTCCAATAAAAGTCTGGCATAACATTCAGATATATATCATCCTTTTCTTTTACAGACATATTTGATACACCAATCATCTTAACTAACTCATCGTATTTATATTTATCATGTTTATGACAGGATAGAGATGAATAGAGTTTATTATTTCGTTTAATATTTTCAGTCTTTACCGCTTCTAATTTCGCCTTTAATTTCACGTTATTTTCCTTATACGCTGAAATTGTCGCAAACATATATATGTTACACAAGATCGATATAGTAAAAATGGTATAGTAGTTAGGCATTTAACTAGTGTAGTCAAACCTTTAAGATACGTTATACATTCAGTCATCATTGTCTGCTTCATTAATATCCTGTTCCGTTGCTCCGATTTCGCGGAGAAGAGACCGAGCCGAATCAGCGAGTTCCTTGTCAGTCAACTTCTCAATTCTGACCGCTGCAACTGCTCTTGTTGCGAAAGACCATAGTTGTGCCCATGTCGGATAGTCAAAAGATGATTCTAGCTCTGCATTCACCATCTCGTTGACGCGTGCTAGTGCTTGTTTACGCCAATTCTTGGAATCTAATTCGATAACCATAAACCGATGGTTTTCGGGAGTCCACCATGATAGACCTACACGCTCATAGAATTCCGCTGATTCTTCCGTCGGCACAAGGTAGAGATAGAATGGTTCATCTTCTCCGAACTCGTTTGCTGCAATTTCTGGGGCAACAGAGAACAGAAGATGTCTTCCGATCCCCGAAATATTCATATCACTTCCTTTTGAGCATAGTAGGGAGATATACATTCCATTATTTGTTCGAGGGATGAATTCAGGGTCTCCTTTCTCTTTGTTCTGGGAGAGATATTCTGCGAACCCACCAAACGCATATACCATAATTCCAATTTGCTTATCACCTTCTTTGAGCACAACCATGTTAAATCCAGCTCCAGTTCTCTCTCCTCTGCCTGGTACAGGAAGAAAATATCGCTCGTCACTGTCATTAGAGAGAGGATACCAGACATTACTATCTTTATCCGGTATGATCCAGTATCCACCAGTTGGAGGCACAGATGTTGGATACTCTAACTCTGAATCCCATACAACTCTATTTCCTCTTATTAAGTCTCGACCCCCGCCTATATGACGAATCATGTCTTTGTGGTAGATTGTATCTAGCTCAACTATACCTAGTGTCCCTGTTAGAATCGGCGCGCTGTATCGGTAAAATGCGACGGGATCCTGAAGTCCTGTCGTTACGAGCGTAGGTATTTCTCCATGTTCGAGCTCAATTATATATTTGTTGTCGCCTTCGACTATAACCGCCCAAACTCGCGTACCATTTACGAGTAGGTCCCCGTGGAAGAGATTTTCATATTGATCTTCTTCAGGCCAGATATCGTCAATATTTATGGTAGTAGCTTGATCATACCTACCTCGATAGAATATATCACCATCGCGTCTCCTTCTTTTTCCAGCCACTTTCCCCATTGACTTCGAGGTAGATGCATACTCCTCAGGTCCAGGGAGGAATATCCCTACTTCCTCCATAATATCTTCGTGTGAGAGAATATCATATATAGGAGCTCTCTCCAAATCTTTTAATTTTTCGACAACATATCCATCAGTGAGCTTATTTTTACAAATATCTATTGCGCGGGATATCGCATTTTCTGTAAGACGTACATCCTCTCTATCAACAACTGTATATTTAGTCACTGTATCTGAAATATCGCGGATATATGTGGGTTGGTATCCACCTATAGGGACATAGAAATACATCGTTGCATTGGTCGTAACTGAAGGAGATAATTTTAGCATCTCATCATATGTCCCAATATATTGAACAGTCTTGAACATATCATCGAATTTGAACCATCCGTCTTTACATCTAAAATATGTTATGTAGTGGTGTTCGTTCCATAACACCGCTGCGGTGAAAGCGAATCTTTCTCCAGAGTCGATAATGATCTGCTGCGTGGGGAGAATATGACGTTTAATGAATTTTCCAGTGAGAATATGGCGCCGGTGAACACTAAAAATAAGGAATGGAGACGTAGATAACTGGATAATTTCACGTCTTTCAATGTATGTGTTCCCGTCGTCATCATGGAAACCTCCATCAGGCATATCTTCACTTACTTGGGATAAGAAGCTCCCTATATCTGTGTACTCTTTGCGCGGTAGTTCGTAAAGAACGAGACTGTCAACTTCCCATATAACGCTAGCTTTCGTATCAATAGATTGCGTAATAAGATTCCATTGTCCATTTCCTGTCCTTCCGTACGTCTTTGTTTCCTTAATTGCCACGTTTGTCGGGAATTTAGCGAGGATATACGTGAGGAACTCTGCTGCATCTTTCTCCCCTCCTTTATGATAATTTTCAACATGTGGGCATCTCGCAAGTGCTTTTCGTAGTTCAGTACAATTTTTAACATTGTCATCTCCCGACATCGTATTCGCGATACGGACCAGAGCTGCCTGTACCTTCTTACGATTTTCCAAATCTCTTTTAGGATCCGTTCCACATCCTAGCGAAGATGTCGATCGCTCATGCAGGTCTACATTAAGGATATTGTCATAGATAAACGGCGTATTCACGACAAAGAGCGCGAAAAGAGAGCTATCTAAATAACATGAATCTGATATCCATCTCAGACCTCGGAGACCGGCGCAGTGTAGAGGGATATCGGCTTCTGGAGCTAGCAAAGATATCGCTTGTTTGGCCCGATCATAATAAATTCCTCTTTCCTCACTATATTTTTCCATTGCAAGCGGAGACACTCGATAGAGAAACTCTTGTTGCGACTTCGGTAGCGAGAGTATGGTCGTAACACGATTACTATCTGAGTCAAGTAATTCCTCCATTCTCTTTACTTCTATATCAATATTGATACAGAAAAATCATATTCAAATTCTAATTCCATTCAAGATATAGCCATTTGTAAAACGCATATTCCAACTCGACGTTTGAATGTGTGAGAACCTCAGGCTCTTCTAAGAACGTCTCGCAATAAGACTGGATAAGATCATATGCCGCTTCCTTCAAATTCTGCGGAGTACGGAGCACTTTCCAACAGACTGAACAATTCCCAATATCTGTACCAGTTCCAGCCTCAAGAATTTCCTTCTCTTTTCGTCCATTCACTCGAGCCAGATAAAAATGCTGACAACGTGTATGATGTGCAAAGTGGTCCCCAAGCTTCAGATGTTGCCTTGTTTTTATTCGATTGTCCGCTAGTTCGTTTTGTGAATACGGGCGAGTAGGCTTAATATATCCAAGTTCTAGTATCGATGCCATGTTTACACTAACTTTTTTCTCTTTAAGCTGAATAATGTACAATAGAGTCGCAAGTGTCTAACACAAGAGAGACTCAAGGAGGGATCGTAGGTATTGACTATGGTACCCACACCAATATCGTTCTATACGTCTCTAGAGCCGCTATAATAGTGCCACTGTTCTGGTACTCAGCGACCCCTTTATCTGTATGTAATAGGGTTATAACAATGGGGAAATCAGCACACGAATACGTGCTCGCATTAGGAGTATTGGATACGCGTTGAATACTAGCTGTGAGAGGTCCTGCACGCTGTGCTTGATATGAATGTGGGGGAAGTTCATGGTTGTCGGTCAGAGTCTGTGTTTGAAATGAAACCCACTCTAAATCGACAAGCGGTCTGTTTATACCATTTGGAGCATTGTCTCGGTAAGTGAAGGCAACAAGGTATCTACACTCCTTTGAAAGAAGACAGTATGTTTTACTCATATACATGCTGAATGTTTGTATATCCTTAATCTTCGTCATGTTCGGGTTGTTAAAATACGACACAATCTCCGCACGAAATTTCGCCCGAGCTTCCGGGGTCGATTCAGCCGTAGCGTGCGGCTGGTGAGACACAAAGTTCTGATGTGGAAACGGGTTATCCGAGGAAGGCTCAGATGGTCCGTACAAAGGAACACGATGATCTGGCGGAGAATAAACTGGTTGTTCATACGACGTATTAGGATTGTGAAACTCTTTATTCACATTACTTGGATCATTTGGATCATTTGGATTATTTGGATTATTTCCGCCCGGTATTTTTAGTGACTTAGCATACTGAGCCATTGTTTCCAATTCTTACCTCTCCTTTTAAATCCTTCTTTAGACAAATGAATGATGCGTATATCGTCAACTACATCACAGCCCCTAAGTTATACAACACAGGGTTTATCCCATCATCTTCCACACAACTCAGGATAAAACAAAATCTGTATCCCCAGACAATAGCAAGTCTGTGCCAATATGCCTCACCCCATGCTATCTCAAATGTCGCAGCACCAGGCTACCACGACTCTCTTTATCCTATCAATTTCATTTCACCGAATTACGGACCTGGAGGTGTACCAAACGGTTGCCAGTGTCTGCAATATATACAACCCCCTTAACCTCTTGACAAGTCATGTTAATCTTCCATTTTGGATCTAAACCATTTCGTGATAATGTACTTCTCTCCTTTCTCGACAGGAGAACCTTGATGTAATGTTTTGTCATCTACTTCTCCATCTGATTTCAGGTTGCACCATACTACAGCTCTCCCCTTCTTCGGAACAACACCTTGTTTAAGCTCTGGGAAATAAGTGTGACCACCTTGTTCCACATCGTTGAGGTATACCGTGAAAGTCCACGTACGTTGCCCTCGTTCTAAGTGTATATCATCCTCTCCAGGGTGGAAGTAGTCCATGTGCGCTTTAAATTCATTACCGACTTTGTAATGCTGAACTTGTGCACTTTCTGCCGATTTCTTTGGCAATTGGAGCAGCGAAAGAATTTTCTCCTCTATACTAGGTTGAATGCCTGTATCATCGAAGTACGCGGTCTTGCTAGTACGAAAATTCGGATCGTCAGGAGCGGCTCGTGTTAGCCCAGACGGCGTTAGTCTGTGTGATGTTTCAGCAATAATGGTGTCGCACTCATAATATGAGAGAAAATCATCAATTATATATATAGGAGTCTCGACATTCCCTTTAACTTCAGTCGCAACTGTTCGTAACCGTTCATCAACAGGCCCACGAGTACTCAACCAATTCTCTTGACATCCATGGGTTTTTCTCTTATGTCCTATCACCGCCATCGAGATAATCGCAGCGAGCACAATAAGAACCAATAACACTATAAGAACAATTGCAAGTGTATCCATGACTATTTTGTTATACACGTTATATCCTTCTCACATCTTTTTTTTGTTGTAAAGTCTCTTACAACAATATATCTATTACGGCATATCGATATCAATTTTCCTCCTATGATACGCTGCGTAATCATCGTTGAGCACCTTCTTCATATCAGCTGAAAGAACACTATTCCAAATAAGATTGTAGACCCTAGCATTATACTCCATGAACGTAGTCTCATCATATCCTAAAGAGATATTCGAGAGATAATCAATAAGCGGACGGGATGCACGGTATAACATCACCGACACAAGTTCCGTGGCGCGAGGATCTTCGCTATTCATCGCATAAGAGTTAAGACGTCTAAACACACCAAACCACGTATCGTTACCAACATTCAAGTTTTGTAATACTTTGAACCACGCTTGCGGCGTATTGGCAAATATCTGCGCATTCACTTCTGGAGGTAAAGATGAGAAATTACTCCCTTCCTGCTGCATCTGCTCCCATAACTTCGTACCTTCTCCCACGATATCTATGATATCTACGATTTGGTATCTCAAGATTACTTTTCCTCAATGTAGTATAGCAGATTTTTTAAGCTGTCAAATTCCACTTGATCCCTTACACTCTTGCAAAAAGATGAGTACGATCCGATTTTTCCATTGTGGTAATACTCCCTTACAAGTGTTCTGCCATCTATACTCAAATACCGCCATAAACCATCTTGACACCCATTTGCCCATGATTCATGTATCATAGGACGATTTGTACATGGATAATATAACCGCCGCTCATGATACGGAGTTTGACATCTAATAAAAACACGCTTCTTATCATCTACATCGTCAAGCAGTCCTCTCCATTTTCTGCAGGATCGACTTATCCGCAATAAGTCACTTACAGTTACAAATGGAGCAAATATCTCAATAAGTACATGACCTTCGATCTCATCCATAAGGTAAGGAGACTACTTCTTAAACTGTGTATACGATACAAAAACTATCTTAAAGATATACGTACATACTCGAAATAATGTCTTCTATAACATCAGCATTTATTGATCTAGCGGCGCAATCTGATATTGATAACTACTACTACTCTCCTTCTAGTCCCATGGAGGCACAAATACCTATATTCCTATCATGTACGGACACATGTTCCGGTGAACACAACTATGATATTGAAAGGTCCGGAGATCTACTGAGCTATGTATGGGCCGAAATATCGATAAGCGAATTCGCTCTAGATTCAAGTAATCGATTTGGACAAAACGGTCGTCTCTTCTGGACCAAAAACTTGGGACATAACCTCTTTCAAGATATATCTATTGTATATCGTGAACAGGTAGTACAATCTCTCACAGATATCATACTTGATGTACACTCACATTTCTTCATTCCAGCTAAAAAGAAAGATGCGTATGACTGGAATATAGGTAACAGGGAAGAACTCACCGATCCTCAACAGAATTTTCAGGAAACAACTCTCACAGTTCCTCTACCATTCTTTTTCTGTAGGGATCGAGATAGTGCTCTTCCAGTGTGTGCTATCAACGGAGAAGGAATGATTAGGTGTATATCTCGCATCTGGGACGAACTCCTCATACTCACGAATATTCAGACAGGCGAGAAAGTTATTCCGCTAAGTGATGAGCTATCGGCAATCCCAAAGATAGATGTGAAGATAGGAGCTAACTATATAGTATGCAGTAATACCGAGAGAGCCAGAATGGCAGCCGACCCATATCAATGTAAGATCGAGACGTATCAACAATCTTCTCCATACGTGTGCGGTGTAGATAGATGTATAAACACCGATCTACTATTCTCTAATTCCGTTCGCACGTTCGTATACTTCGTGAAAAACAACGAGAATGTAAATGAACGATCAATATATCTCAATAACAATGGTAAAGAACAAATAGAACAATTTGGACTGGTATACGATAGTACGGTACGACTTTCTAGATGTAAATCAAATTACACGTCTTTCATTACATCCTACTACCACATGGATAGATGTCCAGAGAAAAATGGCATGCATATGTACACGTACAGCACTAAAGATATCATCGACAAAAATGCGAGTGGGAGTACTTGCCAATATAGGATACCCAAAGTAACCGCGGTTGTCGACTTAGATCCGTCTACTCCTGTTGGAAGTACGTTTTATGTTGTTGCGCACACACGAAACATAATTTCTATTAATTACGGCCACATAGGTATGCTATATAATTGATAATTTAGAGGAGGATATTCTTTTAGGATAAATGTTCGATCTAGTGTTACAAATAACACCTCTTCTCGCTATCGGTTTTGGGTGTATAGCAGCTTGCATATTCACGTATAAGAAATATAGCAAACCTCTTTCCACAAACCCGGACGATTGGAGTAGCGGTGATTCAGACCTATTCAGCAAAACAACCGACCCATTACTAACACGCTTCAAGGAAGATGTGTACTTCGAGGAGCTTATGTAGTTACATTCGTTACGAGATAGAAGGCACAATTAATGATCAGATATTAGCAAACAAAGATATATGTATCTCAAACTAATGTATTTGAGATCAAGAGTATTTCAATCACCGCATGGCTTACACTTCTTCTTGAAAATTAGGTAGAACATCGCAAGCAAAATCGCGAACGCAGAAGTAGCGACGCCCGTCCACAAAACTATTTTCTTTGTCTTTCTGTGTCGTCCTCTAGTACCAGCGGCACTCATCCCGGTTCCAACCAAAACTAACGGTACTGCTAAACAGATACCGCAAAAGTCCTCCCTAGTATCACCGTTATCCATTTATCTTCTAGACACTTAAAGTTTCATTAGGAGATATTTACTTCAATTCGTAACATTCCTCTTCGATGATAGAGGCAAAACGAATTCTGTGAAGCACATAGCGTTCAGGATAGTTCCGTACTTCTTCTTCACAACCATTGTAGTCACTTTGAGATGCTTGACATTGATCTTATACCCTCTTGTAGTATGGAAAGTTGTCTTTTGGGTTAATTCATTCAGCTTCCTATTTGGACACCCTAGTTGACGTCGCTGCAACATCTCTGTGATATCGTGTAATAATACATCTTTAGCGTCATTAATATTACCGTCGCCAGCGTACTCAACCGCAAAACCGCCCTTATATTTACCTTTTGGATCGTGGACTTCGACAACTAGTAGACCGGCGGTGATCCTTTCACCTTGTCGACCATCCATTTTTGCAACGATTACTTCGAGCACACACCCCCATGTAAGCATCTTCAACCCCTTCTTACGAGTGATTTCCCGAGCCTCTGGCGGTAATACAGATGTGTAGGGAATGATATTCTGATTATGAATCTCGGCTTGGCGTAGCGCTCCATCCCAAGCACCTGCCTCAAAGGGCAATCCTTTACCGCCATAATCACTTTCACCCTTTCCAGCCGTAAAGAAGTAACATGTTGGAATGCGACTCAATATGCGTATCTCATTCTTCATTTCTTAATAATGATATTATAAAATCACTCTATTCGTCGCAAAACTGTATCTCTAATTAAGCGTAGTATCACTCACCTGATTTAGTAGGGAGGAGATTCATACTTCTTCACGGTTGCCTTGATACACTTGTTATCATATTCTTTTCAATTATATTGGAACGCATTTTCCTTTGTGGAAAGGAGATGGACATATCACCATCCAGTAAATTGCTGCCATCACTACCCAAACTCCAAGAGCAACACCACAAGCTGGCCAAAAGTTGAGGCGGATGAGAGCAATCCATAAAGCAACGAAGAAACTTGTGAGAACTATCATTCCAGGAATATTTGTTTTCGTTAGATCCATCACAGCCTTCGTACCTTGTTTGTCTTTTGTACTATAATATATGAGGATCATAGCTGGAGCAATACTTATCGGCAAGGCCCAGAAGATGCTAGCGAGTTTGGTTGAAAATCTTTGGGCTATGAGTGTTGTTCCTCCTACAACTCCTGCTCCGATGATGAATGGTAGGACATCATTGACGAAGATCTTGATACCCTTATTCGGCATTTATGTATGCACAGATTATAGATATGAACCACGATAAGTTTAATACTTAAAGATCGCGAGCAATAAATAAATGGATTTCAACGACTCTAAAATATATGAGATTTGTAGTATATTTCAATCAGTCTCACCCCGGAGAGACCATTATAATCGTTATTTTAAAAAAGAACTTGACAAGATCGGTATATCATATTCCAGAGCAGTACGTATTATGAACCAACTCAGACCAGAGTGCTATCCCTATCATAAAGAGTCAAGATATGTTTTGACTAGACTTGTTAGAGATCCTGATTTCGAACAACGTTATCGTGAAGTTTGTAGGAAGTGTTTACCTGGAGATACTGATGATTGGATAGATCATCTTAAGAAAAATATTGCTCCTCTATATCCGAGTCGTAAGAAATCGATGGTACATGATCAGGGTATATATGCGTGGAGTGTGTATTCTCAAGAGAAGAAATCTGATAAATGAATATTTGTATCTCTTCTCCGGCGAAGAGATATAGAATGTTTGTTTCGATAGATATCGACATATTTGCCGAATATATCGCACCTTACCTTTGTCCAAGTGAGATGGAAATTATTAGTGATGCGAATTGGGCCTGCAATAGATGGTTTAAGCGAATAAACAGAAATACAGCTGTCAAGAAAATGTTGAGACGCCACGCGACATGTCATGGTGAGTTCGATATACGTATTCATGATAGGATAAAAGCAGTGATGTCAATAGCGCGTGATGAATTTAACAATCTACTCACATATGTAGTGAAAGATGTGTTCTCATTTGGATATTCACGTGATAAAATGTTTCCTGATATTTCAGATACACCTATTCATCTACCTCTATCCCTCTAGGATGAGAAGTGGGAACCACGTGATGCAGTGAAGACACATCTCATTTCTGAAATGGAGAAAGATCTATTTGATTTTAATGCGAGCAGAAAAAATCCCTTCTCTGAGGAACACATGAAGAATATCAAGGTAATTCACACTCCTGTTGTATACGACAGAGACACGTATACCAAAATAAGAAAAGATTCTGCACGCCTGTACCTTACTAGTAAGGAGGAGTTCCCGATTGTATCATCCGATGGGAGATGTGTAGAGATCTTAAATGATAGGTTTTACCGGTTAAATGTAGTATTCGATTTCAGAGGGTTTGTGATAATGGAGCACCATTGTAAGCCAAGGTACAGGATTATGGGAGTAGAAGTGATACAAGGTATTGATACAGATGATAATGAGTCACGGAAGATCGCAAACGAATATGATGCTGTTCAGAGAATACTTAACTTCGTAGAGGCCTCGAACTTCTCGTACATTCTAGATCAGTGTGGCGCGATGATCACAGGGTCTCAGCTCCTCCAGCTAGTACATAACGAAGAGTACGATGGCAGTGATATCGATATTTTCTGTCCTGTTCGCACAGTGTTAAAGATGCAATCCTATTTTCTATCGCACCCAGATTGTGAGTTCGTAACATGTCGAGGAACAAATTTCGACTACTCTGAGACGCGTATCAAGATGATTCTAGATCTCCTTTGGCATGATAGGAAACTACAGATCATTGCTGTTGATTCTGAGAATATTTCGAAGTACATTGATGAAACTTTTGATTTCTCCTTTTGTAAGATCAGAAGTGATGGTGTGAATGTGTATCCTACGAATCTCCATGATATCTGTAGGAAGGAAGGATTGTTGAATCTTACGGAAAGGACACGTATAGATAGGGTAAAGAAGTACGCAGATCGAGGGTATCGTTTCCACCTTGCTATGAACGGCGAGCGAATCTGAACACAAGTAGATAAGTGAATATACTAAGTGTACCAATTTCCCTAAGGATAGATCCTTAGGGAATATGGAAATCCTAAACTGTTATTTAAAGACATGATTGCCTCAATACGAGTGTATACAGCAATCACCCCATGCTTTGAAATTAGTTCAACAATAAATACACTCAGAAGGGTACATCCAGCTACATCCTTTGGATTCTCATAGAAAAAAATACATGTACTCTGATTTTCCAATGTTTTTCATTGGAAACATGACATATCCGCAGAATATCCAGACTCATATCTCTGCAGAACATCTACGTTCTCCCTGCTTTGGGACTCTTCGTCGAAAGCTTTTCGCCTTCTAGTGCGTGTCATCTACGTTACTCATTACCTTTAAACATAATCTCATACATAATCTCATACATAATTTCATACATAATTTCACCCTCGGAATATTCATTTAAAGATAGAAGCACATACAATTAACATGAACAGCTACAAGGAAGACCTTCTCACCGAATTACAGACATTCGCCGACAAATGTGACTATGTCGTCCCGGATACGATACGAACGGATTACGGAACATGCACATATGTGTTTAACAATTTGGATACATTCGCAACCGATATTGATATGTATTTTCGCAGAGCTGAACGTGCAGGTCTTCAGCTTCATAATTTGCACACAGATATCTTGCAACATTCGGAGTCATCGCTTCTTTGTGTGACAAATATCGTCAACAGTATTACGTCTACCCGCAAAAAACTGTTCCTTGCGGGTAAAGACGCGTGGAATAATAACACTCTTGGATGGGTACCAGGATACGAAGAGTATCGCGATATACTTGAAGCCCGGTGTAAGTCGTTAGAATGCACTTTCATAAGAGCCTCAAAAGCATTCTTCTCTAATACGAAATCAATGATTGAACTGTATTTCTACCGCCAAGAAGAACTTGAGAAATCCCGCGAAGAACTAAGGAAAAGAAACGAAGAATTAGAGGAAGAAATAAATAAAATGAACGAAGAATTGGATGAAGAACTAAGGAAAAGGAACGAAGAATTGGATAAAGAAGCTGCACGAAGTCGAAAGAAATGGCTAAAACGTCGCGGAGATGCTATTGTCAGAGTTCTCCAAGAAAATGCATCTTCTACAAACCACGTAAGAGAGTTATCAGAGCGGTGTGCTTACATTATGAACTACTTCGGTGACGTTCCAGCAGTAAAATGGCACGTAGATATCGGTTGTACCAAAGAAGATATGGAAAAGATACTAGAGGATATCTGGTTAATCGGATCTTTGTATCAGAGGTCTGTTACACTCGAAAATAATACTATCATCTTCGAGCAGACAGACGCATATAATGACTCAGGCGAGTCCCCACATGAGGACTCTTCTCTCCGCAATACGTTACATATATGGAGGCGAGTGGCTAGGAATCGTGGATGTGAGCAGAGTGAGCAGAGGGAGCAGAGGGATGAGCAGAGGGATGAGGAGAGGAGTGAGCAGAGGGATGAGAGGAGTGAGGAGAGGAGTGAGGAGAGGGAGGAGAGGGAGGAGAGGGAGGAGAGGGAGGAGAGGAATGAGGAGAGGAATGAGGAGAGGAATGAGGAGAGGAATGAGGAGAGGAATGAGGAGAGGAATGAGGAGAGGAATGAGGAGAGGAGTGAGAAAAATAGCCAAGATATGCGAAATGAAGATTGTGCACCGGTGAAGGGTGCTGAATCAAGGTTTGGTTTCTGGGGATAAACTACATATTTGCGAACAGTATACGCTCCACATTTGTATCAGATCCATATTTATTCTTCACTATCTCATCATATATCCCCATTTCGTTGTTACATGTGATTAATCGTGGGTAATACATGGACTCAGCCGTAAACATACAATCCACAATGAGTTTAAACCATCTGAGATTTGATTCTGGTATATATCCTGTGCAGACTATATATAACTGTGCATAAGAGGAAATATTCCTAATGGAGAGACACAAATGATTAGTATCTATACAAGATATAGTTTGAATATCTTGTAAGTCTATTTCGATAATTGTATCAGTGCGCAACTTACCCGTCCATGTTTTTATATGGATCTTACCCATATTGGTGTATATCCGCCTAGCAAGAGAGAACTTGTATTCTTCAGAGTTTGGGTACTTGATACATAAATTTATACTAGGGAGTGTTTGATGCCTATTTAAATCTCCGTAAATGAGACGAAGAATATCAATCTCTTTCGTCACGTCACAACCATCTCTTGATACTATAAAAGCAATCAACTTCGAGATTTGAACCATTCTCATTATTTCTGTTATAATTGACAGAAATAATCATTTTTAAGTTGTTTTCCTATAATTTCCTATAATTTCCTACAAACGAGTAGAATCAAGCCCCCTAACGGACTTAAAGAACAACATCAGACGTCCACTTGAGACACGTGCAGGGTCTGGAGTTGAAAGAGACGGCGCTCCATTCCATGTCGTAACACACGCATTCATTGCTTGTGCGAACAGCGAACTCATTGATACTTATGTTATCCGTTCTCTTTAAATACCCAATCTGGAGGTCTAACTTAAGAAGATACACACTACACTTATATGGGACTTATATCTCAAACTCTCGCACGATGCGCACTATCCATACTGGGATGGGAAATAGTGATACATCCAGAATATACTTCACACAAAGAGGGAAATAAGAAATGGCCTAGACAGATAGTTATTTACCCTCATACTAGTTCATTCGAATTAATAATATCTGTCCTAACTCGGTTAGCATACCCAGACTTCATACCTGTCTCAATAACTATAGCATGGGTTGGCCTATTCAAAAACCCAATTCTGGCACGAGTCATGAGACTACTGGGCTGTATTCCTATTGAGAACAACAAATCTACCGGAGCGACGGAACAAATCTCAAATATGCTAAACAAACTGGATCTCTACAAGTTCTTCATCTCCCCCGAAGGATCACGAGAATACAGAAAGAACTTCAAGACTGGATTTTATCATATCGCAAAAAAGACCAATGCAGTATACAACATAGCCGTATTTGACTACGAGAAACATGTACTCACTGTCGGCAAAATCATACAACCGAGTAACGACTATAAAGCAGACTGCATAGCGATAATAGATGAATTCGAAAAAGGAGTGCCCTTATATCCAGAGAACACATTCTATGGATGCAGAGAACATAAATATACTAGTTATGTGAACTGGATGCGGTTAACAAAAATAGGAGTGATGGCTATATCACTCCTATATGTATTATATCACATAAATATCATTTAACAAACTTCCCTTCTATTCACCATGCCTGGTGACCGTCCGCGCGGATTATTGCCGGTTGATCTCCGTTCTATGAATCTCCCCTTCCGTATACCAGACCTGAGTACCGTTCGCGTAGATTATTGCCGGTTGATCCCCGTCTCTATGAATCTCCCCTTCCTTATACCAGATCTGACTACCGTCCGGATCAATTCTTGCCGGTTGATCCCCGTCTCTATGAATCTCCCCTTCCTTATACCAGTACTGAACACCGTTCGCGTAGATTATTGCCGGTTGATCCCCTTCTCTATGACGCTTCCCTTCCTTATACCAATCCTTGGTACCAGTCTCCCAGATTATTGCCGGTTGATCCCCGTCTCTATGAAGCTTCCCTTCCTTATACCACATCTGACTACCGTCCGGATCAATTCTTGCCGGTTGATCCCCGTCTCTATGAATCTCCCCTTCCTTATACCAGATCTGACTACCGTCCGCGTAAATTCTTGCCGGTTGATCCCCGTCTCTATGACGCTTCCCTTCCTTATACCATTCCTTATACCATTCCTGAATACCTTCCTTGTTTATTATTGCTAGTCCATCATAATTATGAGGTTGAATATGTAGACATATTCTATAGACATACCGCCAATCCTCCCTGAATAACTTGTTGAGATACGTATTCGCCCCATACATATTATTGATCTCATCACGGTAGAGGAATCGTGAAATAACACATTGTAGTATGCTTCTGAGATCTGATTGACATATATTAGAGATGGCAGACATATTGTTATTTGCATAACAATTGATACGAAAATTCATCTTAGAGATGATAGACATAGTGTTGTTATTTGTATAACAATACTTGATGATAAATCATTTTATTATTTTATAAACTCCCCTTCCTTATACCATGCCTGATCACCGTTCTCGTAGATTATTGCCGGTCGAACCCCGTCTCTATGGCGCTTCCCTTCCTTCCACCATGCCCGATAACCGTTCGCGTTGATTATTGCCGGCTGATCTCTATCTCTATGAATCTTCCCTTCCTTCCACCACTCCTGCGTGCCATTCGAGTTGATTCTTGCCGGTTGATCCCCTTCTCTGTGAAACTTCCCTTCCCTAAGCCAGATCTGAACACCTCTCGCGTGGATTAATGCCGGTTGATCCTTTTCTCTATGCAATTCCCCTTCCTTATACCAGAACTGACTACTAATGCATTTATCGATTATTGCCAGTCCGTCATAATTATGAGGTTGGTAATGCAAGCATATCTTATAAACATACCGCCAATCCTCAATGAATAACTCGTTGAGGTACCTATTCGCCCCACACATATTATTGATCTCTTCACGGTAAAGGAATCGTGAAATAACACATTGTAGTATGCTTCTGAGATCTGGTTGACATATATTAGAGATGGCAGACATTAGTGTTGTTATTTGCATAACAATACTTGATGCGATAAATCATTTTTATTGTATACGATTCCCTTCCTTCCACCACTGCTGATCACCGTTCGCGAAGATTATTGCCGGTTGATCCCCGTCTCTATGACACTTCCCTTCCTTATACCATATCTGATTACCGCTCCCGCAGATTCTTGCCGGTTGATCCCCGTCTCTATGACACTTCCCTTCCTTAAACCACTCCTGAGTACCGTTCGCAAGGATTGCTGCCGGTTGATCCCCGTCTCTATGAATCTCCCCTTCCTTATACCAGATCTGACTACCGTCCGCGCTGATTTTTGCTGGTCGATCCCCGTCTCTATGTATAGTCCCTTCCTTATACCATACCTTAGCACCGTCCGCGTAGATCATTGCCGGTTGATCCCCATCTCTATGTCGCTCCCCTTCCTTAAACCAGTACAGATCACCGTACTTATCCATTGCGGCCGGTTGATCCCCTCCTCTATGCAGCTTCCCTTCATTATACCAGTGCTGTTCACCGTCCGCCCATATTGCTGCCGGTTGATCCTCGTCTCTATGATACTTCCCTTCCTTATACCAGTACTGACTACCGTTCGCGAAGATCACTGCCGGTTGATCTCCTCCTCTATGCCGCTTCCCTTCCTTATACCATTCCTGACTACCTTCCTTGTTTATTATTGCTAGTCCATCATAATTATGAGGTTGAATATGCAGACATATCTTATAAACATACTGCCAATCCTCGAGAAATAACCCATTAAGATACGTATTAGCCCCACACATATTATTGATCTCTTCACGGTATAGGAATCGCGAAATAACACATTGTAGGGTGCTTCTAAGTTGTGGTTGACATATATTAGAGATGGCAGACATTAGTGTTGTTATGTGGATATAACAATACTTAATATAACAAAATCATTTTAATTATTTTATGGGTCATGCCTTCCGTGTACCACTCCTGCCTACCATTCTCCGTCGTACCAAGATCTACCTATCTAATCAATGAAAAAATAGTTGCCGGACTCCTTCTGTTCTCTGTCCTGAACGGAAAGGTATTTGTTGATCCTAGGTCTTAGGTTCGCAGGATCCCGTCTCATAGTGACTTCTAGTGACGATAGGAAACGATTGATTCCAGTAACAAGCGGTTCAGGAGTATGTGCAGTGCATCTCACACCTGGTTCTCCACTGTAAACAATTACTCTGTCAGCAAGGTATGTACTCATAATGAAATCGTGTTCCACAACGAATGCTGTCTTCTTCGCATGTAGGATAAATCTCTTAATCACTTTCGCCGTTATAATCCGCTGGTCGGAGTCGAGATAAGCGGAAGGTTCATCAATGAAGTAGACATCCGCAGGTTTACCCAAGGCAAGTGTGATAGCTACACGTTGAAGTTCACCACCTGATAATTCACTCACTAGCCTGTCTTGTAATTCTTCTATTCGCATCGGCCCCACAACGTCCGATTTGAATTGTGGATGTCCGTACGCAGCGGATATTCTCTTCATCATGAGGTCTATTACTGTACCCTTGAATTTGGGGGTTATCTTCTGTGGTTTATATGAAACACATATCTCCGGAAGTTTACAATCATTGGCCTCTATTATACCTGCTAGTAGTTTAACAAATGTCGTCTTGCCACAACCGTTCTGTGCCATCAACACAATTATTTCGGAAGACGAGTATCCTCCAGATTCCACGTCGAGCTGGAAGTCACCGCATGTTTTGGAGAAGCTGGGATATTCGTATTGATATGTATGATCCCTTTCTATGTCATCTACTCCTGTTTGTGATATCTTAAAAGTCAAAGCATCCTCACGAAATCTCATGTTTTCTGTTGGAATAAATCCGGCGAGAAATACGTTAATTCCTTCTCTTACTCCGTAAGGCATGGTCACAACTCCATATGCACCTGGGGAACCGTAGAGACAACAAATAGTGTCAGATAGGTAGTCTAGGACCGCCAAATCGTGTTCGACAACAATTACTCTAATTTCATCTGAACATAATTGGCGAATTGTGCTTGCTGCTTTTATCCGTTGCCGGATATCTAAAAAAGAAGATGGTTCATCGAACATATATATATTCCCCTCTCTAGCGTATGCTGCTGCAATACCAAGGCGTTGCATCTCCCCATCTGACAAATATTGTAAAGCTCGATCAAGGAGGTGTGTGAGCTCTAGATCTTCAATTATCCTATCACCAATACCTCGTTCGTCTCGTCGCGCAATAAGTTCTCCCACAAGCATGTTCTCCATGCCCTTAGGAACACCAACAAGCTGAGGTTTAATAACAGCTTTTATCTGGCCGCTTGCAAGGGCTGAGAAATAATTCTGCAGTTCAGACCCCCTGAAGTATACGAGGAGATCATCCCATTCTGGGGGATTGGCATGATTCCCTAGGTTTGGAACCATTTTACCAGCTAGGATCTTGAGAGCTGTGCTCTTTCCTATGCCATTTGTTCCTACAAGTCCTAAGACCTCTCCTCGTCGTGGTACTGGAAGCCGGTGGAGCTTGAATCCGTTAGGCCCATATCGATGAGTTGTATCTCGTGCAAGATTTGATGGGAGATTTATGATCTTGATTGCGTTGAAAGGACATCGTTTGGTACAAATACCACACCCTGTACATAATTCTTCAGAAATATTGGATATTTGTCCATTTATTTCGATACACAACTTTCCGTTTCGCACAACTGGGCACGATTTCCTACACTCTTGTCGGCACTTTTTTGGCCGACATCTATCTTTGTCTACGATAGCAATTCGTGTGAGCTTGTCCATTTGATAATCGTTATAATTTAGATCTAAGAGGATTTACACAAAAATCATTTTCGAAAATAAGATTTCTACCTCTTATTTCTGTCTCTTATTTATTTCGTCTGTTAATCCTTCTCTCTCCCGCTTCTCTCCGCTGATTCTATCTACCGTTTCTTTCTGCATCTTCCCCTTCTCGTCCTTCTCTTCCTTCTCTTCCTTCTCTTCCTTCTCTTCCCTCAATATTCCATATCCTTTGAAGAACCATACGAATGCGTTGATAACTGCCTGTTTCTCTCGACTACCTGTGTAGACTTGTAATATTTTACCGTTATAGCAAAAGAGAAGACATGGTGTAGAACTAACTCCAAGACGTCTCCCAAGTTCTTGGCGACTCTCTCTATTCATCCCTCGCCACATATCGATGAGACCATACCGTACGTTCTTTGTACGGCGTGGTATATCACGGAAAATGGTGATGAATTCCTTGGAATACTGACAGTGCTCTGTTGCATAAACCAACACGACCGAATAACCTGGGATATCATGAGAGCCATCACTCTTAATATCATCCGCTGAGAGATAACGAAGTTCCTCATTCGAAAATTCCATATATCATATGTGTCATACGTTTAAATCCGTGATAACAATTTTTCATCTCATTTTTTGACGTGGAAAAAGCCCAAGCGATCTACGCTTGGGCTTTCCTTAAATTATCTCTATTAATATTCTGTTATTCTTTTTCCAAATTCACTCCCAGGTGATAGTGACGCGCAATATCCACGTATTATCATAACTACACCCCCAACCAAGGTTACTCATAAAACTTATGACGAATCCCATATCCTCGAGAAGTGTAGTAAGACGAGTTCGATATCCTTCGCAATATGCACCCGCGGGAGTCCATTCATTGCGAATTGGTTCATTACAGATACTACCTATCTCTTGATAGGGGTTTAACTGTATAGACGCAAAACCTTGTCCATCTAATGATGCCCTTTCAATATCAGTCAAAATAGATTCAGTTAACTTACTCCACTCCACATTATCGAGTAACTCATTGATCTTTTGCATGATACGTTGCCTTGCTTCTGCTGTTTGTGCCCTGATTCTATCTGCGATCATGTTTGTGTAGGACGACTAATTCTCAGTAAATGATGGAAAAATTCAATTTCGAGGAAGGGGTATCATCTCATTTTTTGACATGAAAAAACCCAAGCGTATAAATCACTTGGGAATTTCCTTATATCTCTTATATCTCTTATATCTCTTATATCTCTTATATCTCTTATATCTCTTATATCTCTTATATCTCTTATATCTCTTATATATCTCTAACCAAAGCAAGATTGGAAGAGTTTGATGAGTTTTGGGTACAGACGGTACCCACTCTTATATATTCCCCCTTTCTTGTACTTCACAGCTTGTAGAACACGGTAAGTTTCCGTGATTGTGTCTATCTCCTCACCGTGTGACACACACATCGCTTCAATCTCTTCCTTACAATAAATCTTCTTCATCTCTATCTGTCTAAGGAGTCGTCCGATGTTTGCATTGCGCTTTATCCAGTTAGGGATCTTCTCTTTCAGCTGATCATAATACTTCCTAGGATAGTCAACCTTGGTCTTCTCTCTAGTCTTCTCCCTTCCCTTTAGTGTGTCTGATATTCGTTCGAAATAGGCACTCGAATCAAGAGGGAAGTCATCTTTCTCTTTGTTTATAATAGGCATCGGTGTTCTCTCTTTACATAGAGGAAGCGATGTCTTCTTGTTTCTTGACAACTTTGTCTCGAACAGAATATCTCGAGAAGTCTTCGCTCCTCTGCATCCATTCAGCGTGACTTTGAGTATATTTGTGATCTCTGCATTTAGTGTATATGCTCTGATCAGATCTGAGTGTAGATTCTCAGTTGTATAGATCTCAACTGGTATAGTACCCCACTTATACCCAACACATCTCAACTTCTGCAGGTTATCATCCATTGTTGAATTGGGAGGCACGCGAAGGAACTCACTTGTCAAGGAGATTGTATACTTTGAATCATTTACCCGACGCCCCTGCTTCAACATATCTCCAGCCACAAGGATAATCTTCTGTGCGTTAACCTCCACGACCAGATCAAGAATGCTAGGTAGAGGAACATGTGACTTGAAGAACACTGAGGTTTCATTCACTGCTGATGCCTTAAATACTTTCTTTCCGTCACGAACTACTACTCTATCCCCATATTGATCTGCGATGATCTTCAATTGTGATGAGGTAAAATTTACTCGAATCCCTTTATCGTTATAAGTTATGATAGTGAAGATATCTGGATTCTCTCTCCCAATCCTATCGGCAATCTCACGTTGGTGGTTTGTATACCGCGAAACTTGGATGAGATGAAATATTGGGTGATCACGTTCTAGATTATAAGTGTCTTTGTGGAAGATAGGGGCAACAGCTAGCTCGCTTGCTATTCTGTAGATATCAGGATCCTCATGCGGATCAATGGTGCAATCGGTGTCAGATATCAAACTGTAACGACAGTCTGCGACTCCCACATATCTTGTACCAGGAGCTGGAGGGTTCGATTGAAGATGTATGATGTAATATATAGGGAACTCTCCATTGAAAAAGTTTCGACTTGCTGTTGCCGAAGATGTTAGAAGCCCAACACATTTGTCCATCCCTTGTACTTGTCTGAAAAGATGATACTGTGAAATCTGTTCAGGCCATGTATTCACGTCTTCAACATCTCTGAACTCAAAGCTCTTACTTGGCCTATCATTAAAACATGTGATATGTGACTCGTCAAGTACAAGTCGGAAGTTTCGGCAACACGTGTGTTCACACACTAGTTGCTGCAGAAATTTCGCCACTCTATACATCTGTTCGTGATGTGCAAGCATAATCACCATCTTAGGCTGATCACATCCAACCATGTTCTGAACAAATGGGTTAATTGGGCATAACTCGCGCTCGTAACCTATCTTGATATCAGCTGCATCAAGATACTCAAATGGTGGTACAATCATATAAGTCTCATCATCTTCACTCTCCTCTTCACTCTCCTCTTCACTCTCCTCTTCACTCTCCTCTTCACTCTCCTCTTCACTCTCCTCTTCACTCTCCTCTTCACTCTCCTCTTCACTCTCCTCTTCACTCTCCTCTTCACTCTCCTTACTCTCAACCATTTCCTTACAGAATTGCGATAACGCAAGATTGTACTCCGCAATCGAAGTTTTATACTGTGCAACGTCGCACGCCATCGGAACCATGTAGTAAGGTACTTGATCCCGAGTCACAGCAATCCAATGTTGCTGTGCAATAGTGTTTTGAGACTTTCCACTTTGTTGGTCCCCGACAGTCTGCCCATTAGGCATATCTTCCCAGTTCTCAAGGTTCCCAAGAGCATCAAACACATCAGGGAACTTCATACGGATAAATTCTCGCAGTACTTCAACTGCATCTAGAGACATAGTGTTGTTTCCGTTGCCAGCCATGTCCCACTTATTCGGGGTATAAATGGAACAAAAAAATCAATTACGAGGAAGTCTGGATTTGGATCGTTTTCGGTTGACCTTTATCTCGTTATGCAGCTTATTCACACATCTCCATTTATTTTGCGCTCAATTTGCCAATTTGAAACAAATAATTATGTTGTAAGTAATTAAGATGTCTCGTGTAAGTAGGTCCAGAAAGTCACGGCGCAGTAGCCGCAGAAGTCGGATAAGCAGCCGACGATCAAGAAAGTCTCGTATGAGCCGTAAAAGCCGTAAGAGTAGGGCGACTCGTAAGAGTCGTAAGAGTCGTAAGAGTCGTAAGAGTCGTAAGAGTCGTAAGAGTCGAAAGAGTCGTAAAAGTCGTAAGAGTCGAAAGAGTCGAAAGAGTCGAAAGAGTCGAAAGAGTCGAAAGAGTCGAAAGAGTCGTAAGAGTCGTAAGAGTCGTAAGAGCAGCCGTAGGAAGTCTCGTAAGTCTAGAAAGAGTTATAGGAAGAGTAGTCGTAGGAAGAGTAGGAAGAGTAGGAAGAGTAGAATTAGGAAGTCAGCACGTCGCTCAAGGAGGAAAAAGAATCCATTCAAAAAGACTGGTCCAGGTGGTTCAGCCCCAGGAGTTCTTGGAGTGGGTCCTCGTCACAGGAGACGTTCGCCGCATGTTTGGGCGGAATCTGGTCCAGGTGGAAGTGCTCCCGCTATTCTACGGCAGTATCGACCTAAGAAGAGTCCAAGTAAGTCACCTCGATCGTCCCCCAAATCTTTTGGTACTGCTTGGAGTTCAACACATTCTGGCAAACGTCCTAGTTCGACTCCAAGGTCATTCGACTTGTAATGGCCTGATGTCCATTCAGATATCTAGATTCCATTGATTTGACATAGATTCAGTGAGATTTTTTTCTACCCAGAAGTTGTACAAGTATTGGATCTCCTAAGATTAAATTTATTTTTATAGTCGGTAAGACTACAAAAACGACATGGAAAATTGGCTGAATGTACATTCAGCCAATTTTCCTATCTATTATATCTCTAGCGGTATAGTCCAATCTCCTTGTTTGTAAATTTTTCCATACAACGTATAGCCTCTGACACTCGGTGCTGTATCTTCAGTATCTTTTGCCTCGGTATCTTCTGCCTTGTCATCAATAGTTCGTACAGGGAGCGTTCGTCGTCTAGAGGATATATACTATTATATATAATGCTAATATACCTCATGATCTTGATCTTCGCCCGAGTTCGTCTTTTGAGTCCTAGAAAATTATATGTGTAACCGTCTCCGTATACTGGTTCAATTTCTATTAATGGATTATCGCTGTAGCAGCTATCGCGGCACTCGCAATCAAATTCTTCCTCAATCCGAACACATTCCTTACACGCCTGCTCAGCCTGCTCCAAGATAGAGATGATAGCTGCAACGAATTTCATATCCGATTTTATATCAACGGATTTCCTATCCGATTTTATAAGACTCACCTCTTCCTTCACTTTCACTTCCACTGTCTCTTCCTTTTCTTCCACTGTCTCTTCCTTTTCTTCCACTGTCTCTTCCTCCACTGTCTCTTCCTTTTCCTTCTCTTCCACTGTCTCTTCCTTCTCTTTCACTGTCTCTTCCTCTTCCTTCTCCTTCACTTTCTCTTCCTCTTCCTTCACTTCCACAGTCTCTTCCTTCTCTTCCACTTTCTCTTCCTCATATTCTTCCTTCTTCACTTTCCAGAGCCGGGATACTTCCCTACGAATTTCCTTGGAAGACCAGGTTATATTCGTTGCTTTTATATATCCGTAAGTCGTCTTGAAAAAGCGATTATACTCGTCTCTACCGTGAGCGGCCATCTTTACCAATGATACGTCTAAAAAAGCGAAAGCAAAGGGAAAAAATCAATTATGAGAATCAAGGCATACACAATGTAAGGACGAAATAAAATAACGCATGCCTTTTTTCAAGCATGCGCTATTTTATTTCGTCCTTACATTGTCCTCTAGAAATCATAATAATCTAGGTAGCAACTTCTGCACAGTGTCCTATCCTTCATATCTTTATATTTGCCTATATCTGTATGCAACAACACATCCCAGCAATCGCAACATAATTTAAGTTGTTCTCTTGCCCAAAAGATCATTCTCTCGAACTCCTGAAGGAAAATTTCTCTAAGCACAATTTCCACTATATGGAAATCGGCTATTTCTAGTCTGTCGAGAAGCACCGTCACCCGACATGGTGGTGGTGGAATCCCGTATAGATCGCCATCGTCCCGCGGCAATGATAGTACTTTATACTGATAATGTTGGCGCTTGCCACGGGATTGATCACACTTTCCTCGACTCTTACAACTTTTACGACTCTTACAACGCATGCGTCCGTAACGTCGGTCGCTCTTGTTTGTATTGAGTGAGAACATCGTTATGTTCTGTATTATCCCAGATACTTTATCGAAATATTCAATTCTGAAATGGACAAGTATTTTGACTGCTAACATGAAGAAAGCCCCAGACATTAAGTCTGGGGCTTTCAATAGTACAACATTCATTTTCTACGTAGTGATCTGTCGAATCATATATTTCTTTTATCTATAAATCGCATTCAAATCTGAAGGCTTACCTATCTTCGAAAGAGCTGGTATGTACATGTCATGTAGTCTCGCACCGCTCAATAGCATATAGATCTCTGCTTGTTCTCGTGTTATATCTCCACCACCAATCACAAGAATCGAGTAGAGATGTCTCTGGAGAACACCATCGTTGAACAGAATAGTAGTCATGGCCTCGTCGGGAAAACTGAGCCCACCAGTTCGTTTCTCGAAAACATCGTTTTCATATTTCGTCATAACATACCCTCCCGATACCTTTGATTGATGCTTTCCATGGACCGAATGGTATTTCCCGGGTCCAAACAGAACTGCTGATGCGTAGTGTGGCCAATATGCGCTTCCCGGCTCAGAATAGTAGAAATCGGATTGGAGACAAACTACAGGTGTGTTTCTCCTCTTTGTTTCGTCACCCCGGGAGATGAAGTCAGCCACAGTCGTAATAGAAGCGTGACCATAATCACGATCGCCATGTGTAACAAGGATCCAATTATTATTGTGAAGTGCGTCCATCCTTTCTGCCCATTCCCTTACATTATTAAGAATCGAGTCGAAATGTTGTTGCTCCTCGAGATAGCCTTGAGACGCAAAACCCATCAGAAGTACGAGATTCGCTCCATCTTTGTCTAGGATTGCTCCTTCTAATTTCGAACTCAGTACCTCATAGAATTCGTCACATGATGATCGGAATGATAGCTCTGTCTGAGGTATGTTCATCCATGGTGTCTCGCGACTGTAGGTAGACAGGGTCATATTCTCAGTTTGATCGGCAATTCGGCTCATTAGCACGATTTTCTCATAATGTATTACTATAAAAATCAATTGCGATACAAAATTAGAGTCTGTACATGGTCACTCCTCCTCCAGTCTTCTTCAGCTCCTCCCCAAACTGTTCTAAGAGAGGTAAATACGTTTTCCAATCACCTCCCCCCAGTCCACATCCTATTTTATACGGCACGGCAATCCTAGTCCCTTCAGGAAGAAACTCACTTAGCGCCTTCAGACCAGATTCGAAATAAGCAACACGGTCATCTCGTCCGTCCGGAAAGTTGTCCGGATATGAAGAAAATGAACCCGGTTTACCAGGCTTATACTGACCGTACAGGCACACTATATTTGGAATCCCTTCAAGAATTTCGACGGTGCCCGGCGTAGACCGGTGCTCAGGAATAGCGCAGTTACGCCTCCCAATTCCCACACGGTTCCCGTAAACGTCTCCGTGAGGGAATCGTTCTGCCAATGTTTGAGATAACCCATGTGGTCGTACTGTAAGACAATTACATTGCTGTAGGATATAGTTCTCTTTTGCATTGCAGATATCACCTCTTATCGTATCCATATGTCTCCATATTTTCACAATCCAAAAAATCATTTTTATCTTTGTCTCAACTAAATGGGCGGACAAGGAAGTAAAACTTGTAATAAACAGGATTGCATGAAATATTGTGTCTACAACCAACAGACATGCAGTCAGTACTGTCACAGCCCATCACCTACACCTACACCTCACCACCCACCCTCACCTCACCCAGGATCATGCTTAAAGTATGCTGATTATATGAATAATCCGTGTGCTGCTTCCGGGGAACGAGGATCATGCGGTATGGAAAGCGTGTTGGGTGACGATGATGGACTGAAATGTGTACCATGTAGTGGTGAGTCTCCAGACGACACAGACTGCGTCCCTTACGGTTGTAACAAGCAGTTGTGTAGTGAATATAGTAACCAACCTGGTAACTACTATTATGGAAAACAATAAGACAATCTATCGAGATTTCTAAACATGTTTAGAAATGATGCAAGATATCTTGCTTGGATATGTCTCTACTTGTACGGAAGATAGTCACCGAACGGTATTGACAACTCGTTCACTATGCTTACCTGTAGGATATTACTCAATGCGTCCGAAACAGCCTGAGAAGGAGAACTTGCAAATCCGTTGTTCGCCATAAATCTATACAAATCATCTATTTTGTCGAAAGTCCATAAAGGCAAGCAGACTATACTATTGCCAAGGCTTGATCTCGAGAAGTAATAATTCATACCGTCATCGCCAACGCATGTTGTCCCATACGTATCGGGTGGATCTGGTTGCAACTTTACAACACAGTCAATATTCTCTAAATAACTTAGAGCTCTGAACTTCATTCCACCGACAGCAATCGCATAAGCACATGTGCATGCAATATACTTCTTCACTCTGTCAGAATAACAGTTAAGATCTATCTGCGAACGATACAGGCGTTTGTGGTTCATACAACCAGTGTAATCCTTCACAACATTGCTACAATGCACAGACGTCTGGTACATGTTTTTAATAGCACGGCTAGGTAATCTGAACACAACTGAGTTGAGGATATTCACATCAACATTGTGTAACAATCCCAAACCTGCATCTGGCTTAGGCAGCAATAGTGCAGCAGCCAAACCTGCATCTGGCTTAGGCAACAATAGTGCAGCAGCCTTAGCATCATTGATGTACTTAATATGCTTCTTAGTCTTTAGATGTCCTCTCAATGAAGACAGCCTAATTGTCGAACCACACCCACAGTTAACGATATTCATCTTTAATGTAAAAGCGACAACCATATCTTTATCTTAGTCTAGTGGGAAAAATCAATTTTGAGAAGCAAGATGGCCCGTGAAATTAATTTCACGGGCCAGAGCTCACTTTCTCCTCTCCCTTCACAGAACGTATTCTTCATAATCACAGAGATGTTTCTCCGTAATTTGCGAATCACCCTCGTTCTGAATAACATCCTCGAGATACGAAATAGTCATCTCTAAAGCTTCCTCACATGCCCAGAGAGGGTAGAGATTTTCATATCTTAATAAGTATGCGTTTTTCCATTCATCACTACTCATAATTATGCGAGCTCCGCCCAACGTCATATATGCATCGCCCATCTTGCCAATAGAATCTTTGAGATGTATATATATAGAAGTGAGAATAGCGACCTCATTATCCTGTGTAGCTAATAAAGCATCCTTCTCTTTCTTATATATGTCAATTACATCAATAAGTTTAGCCATATCCAGAGGATTTTCACATTCAAGGATAGTAACTCGGTTGCCTAAGCTGTTCTGTTCTGCAACAAGATGTTCGAATGTTTTCATTATCTTATCTTGGGCAACGTCTGCCTCATTCTCATCCATCATTATCTCGTCATCTTTCCAATCACCACTTAGTCAGAAAATCAATTCCGAGACAATCCCACTAGGATGTGGATGCACGTCGGTTAATGATTTTCCTATTCAACTCATTCTGATGCACGAACGCGAGTTAAGGGTCGTACGCTATGTACGACCCTTAACTCGCTCTATAAATTAATTACGCCATGATCTAAAAATTTGACATGGAAAAGCCAAGTGTAAAATCACCTGGGCATTTTTCCGTATTCCCCCGTCGATCACACCTTACGTAAAGTGTGCTTCGTAATCACAAACACGTTCACTTGTGATTCGCGTATCTCCCTCACGCTCAACCACCTCATAGAGATATGAAATAGTCTCCTCCAATACTTGTTCACGTGCTGAATGCGAAAAAAACTTTGCCATTCTCAAGAAGTATTCGTCTCTCCATCCCTCAGTCTCCATAACTCCACGAGCATCATCCAAAGTCATATATGCTTCGCCCATCTTGCTCATACAAGCCCCGAGATGCGTATATAGCAAACCATGGTCTTGATCTTGCTCATCCAGGATCTTCTCTATTTTGTGCAGTTCGTTGAGTTCGTCTGTAACCTCCTTTTCTCCCACCCATTTAAGGTGCTTTATATGTTGTATCAATATGTCCCGATTCTTGACAAGCTGCGCTCGTGTGCTCATATGCAAACAATTCATCGTGTCGCTAGCGTTGGTCATACTGTCATCTATTCACTCACTACTGAGTGAGAAAATCAATTCCGAGACGTCACTAAACCAGCAAATATTGAACACGTACAAACGCAAAAAAAGAGTCATATGCGATGTACGACCCTTACAATTGCTCTATAAATTACTTTCTCTTCACTATCTAGTTATCTTGCCAATTACCATGAAGGCTATACATCATTCCACCCCATACCTCCAGGAGCTCATCGATCACAGTTCCTTCAGTGAGAATGTCACTGATATAATCTTCAAAGTCTTCATCCTTGTGACCCGACGCCCAGTAAGCATTAGCAATCTCTTGCTCTGTAGCCCACTCGTTTGTATCACTACCCTTCTGCCATAAATCGTTTAGGAAGTTGTGAACCCATATGTGAGATGGAAGCTTCGCAGCAGCCTTCTTTTTTGCTTCATCCTCTGCGATAAGAGTCTGGAGAAACGTCTCCATGCGCTCTTTCACTTCGATAGCTAGATGAGCAGGTACAGAGAAGGTAATGTTTATACTATCCATGCTACCGATATTGGGCGAAGATAAAGTATATATTCAATTCCGAGGAAAACCCAATGTAGGAAAATCCGACGTAGGAAAAGGGTCATACATTATGTATGACCCTTTAAAAACCTATATTACTTATATTACTTATATTACCTATATTACCTATCACCTTTCTATACTAACTTCTTTATTCTATCATAGTACCCTTTTACCTTCATCTTCGCCAGCCACGCTACATGAAAGTACAGATCTAGAGGAATAGTCATACCTCCCGATCGTACCCCGCTCCTGCAATCTAATACCACGAACTGGAAGTAGTTCCCCGCCAATTCTCGCATATATGCAACGAACTGGGTTTCCCGAGTCTTCATCTGCGCACGTTCACTACTATTTCTGTACATACGCATATGATCGTCTGCCCCTCGCTCGGATGTCTTCACATCCAAGTCTCCTAAACATTCTGCGTTTGAACAGAACATATCCCCACGGTATTGAAGATGTTCACCTTCCATACCGCATCCACACTTTGGACACACGACGTATTCCTCCGCTATGGCTTCAAGTGCCATCGCTCGAGAGAACGAATCGTCTACCCCAAGATTTTTTGAATGTTTCCTCCCCTTCGAGATAATATCGTAATACATCTCGTGGAGTAAACCCAGTGCTGCCGACCTCGCCATCATCTCCACAGGGTCAGCTACCGCTTCCTTTCTCATTGACTTCACATCCTCAGCATACGCCTTGAGGATGTGATAATCGTTTGCATTAGCCCTCGCTCTGTGATGTGGCTTGAAAGTCTCAAAATTCACATTCAACAATTCAGAACACGTTAATCCACACTCACCCAAGATCTCTGCAGTTTCAAAATGTTGAGAATACGCCTTACCCCTCAGGGCGAAGAACGCTTTGTATTCGATAAACGCAGCCATACCACCTTCTTATTCTCTATACCTTCCCAAAAAAATTCAATTACGAGATATGGGTAGGACGGTCTTACGGGCAAATCATTCTATACTATGATTGCAATGGAAAAGTCATTACCCTTATCATTCCAGGACATTTTGAAGGAATTGAACAAAGATGATATCCTTTTCCTTCTCGTCATCCGGCAAATCCTGGAAAGCAGTTCTCGCACATTCATCTCGACGCTTATCTCCGATAGGCTTGCTAGGCTTACTATATATACCATATATCCAGGGCTTGTTCTCCTTCCAATAATTATAATTCTCCACCCATCCATTATGTATCTCTTCACTCAAATTCTCTGTGTCACGCAAAACGATATTTTCGTTCTCGAGACCTGTAAGAACATTCCCAAGACACATACACAAATTGTCGTAACCATAAGCTCCTTTCTTCAAAGCGTTATAATACCATTTATTCTTCTTACAATTCTCTTTGTGAGCGTCTTGCACCCATTCGTCAAGAGATTTGCCAAAAAATACTTTGTCGTACTCATATTTCTCGTTCGCAGTTTGTGTTGCCATGATATCTTAATTTAGAGGATATACATCTCATTTTTCAATTATAAGACCAAAATCGTGACTTGACATGAAATATGGCATCCACGCTCGGTTCATCTACGTGTTGAATGATTCCCCCAAACTCACGGACGACACCCTCCTTCGCAAGTGGTCCAAATCCATATGTATTACCACCTTGTGCATTATGGTGCCAGTCATCAAACTGATATGCACAATCAGAAGTTTCGCCCCAAATACATCGCTGCATCACTATCATGCTGACTGGGTGCCACGCTTGGATAGTTCCGTCATCATGCACACAAACTAGAGCCACTCCATGTAAATCTGGGAACCGAATTTCGCCGCATTCTTTATCATCTGTGTCCAGACGATAGTCAGGTTCGCATTTTTTATGTGACATTTGGACATTCATTGCTGGGGTACCGTACTTGGACATATTAATACGTGTCTATCTCCAGAGAGTCCGTGTGGAAAATCAATTGCGATCACATCACTGAACCAAACAGGAATACGTTGCTACGTCTTGGAATACTTCCCTTGATACTACCTCTGATTACTTTTGCGTCATACTACATAATTTGGCATGAAAAAAAACCCTAGATTACCTAGGGGTTTTTCATGCCTGTTTTAGTTATTAGTTAGGACTTTGCTACCAAGTAAGAACCTTAAAGCCGTTCTGAAAGCCCACCCTTGCGGGCAGGCTTAGCTTGTTGGTGTGACACATATCTAATCCATATTTTACTTCTAAATTTCAATAACTTTCTGGAGAACGAACGCAAGTAAGCCTACCCTCTTGGTAGGCTTACTTAAAATTTATTCTTATCTCTCATCCCAATTACTCATCCCAATAAGGTCTCCATAGCACATCTGTGGGGTTGATAAGCGTTATATCATACTTCCTATCTACAAGGAGCTTGATAGGTAACCATGCATCTTCTGCGGTAGACATCTGGATATACTCGATCCCATCCTCTTTGCTAAGAGATTCGCAAATTTTATTCTTCTTTCGATCCCAGATTTCTGTTACTCCATCTGCCCCCATTATCTCTAGTTCATCATCCCATTTGCAGATAATAATACTCTTAACCCCGTCCTTCTGCAGATCACGTACAACTTCTGTTGGGTCTGGATAGTCTTTATCACAAGGGACAATCACGTTCTCATTATCCTCATCATCTCCACATAGTCGTACAGTAAGATCGTGACCGCGTAGACGAACTGTAATGTACGAAGATTTACGAAGGTATCGGGCGGCAATTATGTTATTCCAATAATCTTCCGATACAGGTCCTACGACCTTCACGGATATATCAATCTCATTCCCTCTTGGACTTGGTAGTGGTTCGTGATAAAGAGGCATTCTTGGTAGTGAATAGTCGTCCATTTCTCGTCAAATAATATAATAACACTTGAGACCAAAAATCATTTACGAGATTATTCTTGCTCGTTGACCCCCCTATCTATGAAGATTCCCTTCCTTATACCAATTATGAATACCGTTGAACATATGAATACCGTTCTCCCAGGACATATGAACAGCGTTCTCCGAGAACATTACCGGTTGAGCTCTGTCTCTATGATGTATCCCTCCCGTCCACCACTCCTGGCGACCGGCTGCGTCAATTCTTGCTGGTTGATCTCCGTCTCTATGAAGCTTCCCTTCCTTATACCAGCTCAGGGTACCGTATTTGCCGATTATTGCCGGTTGATCCTCTTCTCTATGAAGATTCCCTTCCTTATACCACTCCTTATACCACTCCTGATAACCGCTTGTGCAGATTACTGCCGGTTGATCTCCGTCTCTATGACGCTCCCCTTCCTTATACCACTCCTTAGTACCGTCTGGGTAGATTATTGCCGGTTGATCCCTGTCTCTATGCCGCTTCCCTTCCTTCCACCACACCTGACCACCGTTCGCGTAGATTATTGCCGGCCGATCTCCGTCTCTATGACACTTCCCTTCCTTATACCAATAATGAGTACCGTCCGGGTAGATTGTTGCCGGTTGATCCCCGTCTCTATGAAGTACCCCTTCCTTATACCAGAACAGAGTACCGCCCGCGGAGATCATTGCCGGTTGATCCCCTTCTCTATGAAGTACCCCTTCCTTATACCAATACTCAGTACCGCCTGGGTAGATTATTGCCGGTTGATCTCCGTCTCTATGAAGAATCCCTTCCTTATACCATTTCTGAGTACCGTCAGCGAAGATTATTGCCGGTTGACCCCCCTCTCTATGATGCTTTCCTTCCTTATACCATATCTTATCGCCATTCGCGCTAATTCTTGCCGGTTGATCCCCTTCTCTATGAAGATTCCCTTCCTTCCACCACTCACGCGTGCCATTTGAGCAGATTCTTGCCGGTTGATCCTCTTCTCTATGAAACTTCCCTCCCTTAAGCCATACCTGATCACCGTTTGCGTCGATTACGGCCGGTCCATCATAATTATCAGGTTGTGTACTCATCAGATCGTGGATATTTGACATAAGTCAAATAAATGTCATATGTTTGCATAAATTATCAATTACGAGAAGTTTAACCGGAGACCACATCACTGGACCAAACAGGAATACGTTGCTACGTCTTGGAATACTTCCCTTGATACTACCTCTGATTACTTTTGCGTCATACTACATAATTTGGCATGAAAAAAACCCCTAGATTACCTAGGGGTTTTTTTCATGCCTGTTTTAGTTATTAGCTAGGACTTTGCTACCAAGTAAGAACCTTAAAGCCGTTCTGAAAGCTTGCCTATCCCGAAGATATGGCCGTGTGACATTTGCCCCTGTCACGTAGGGTAGAAATAAGGAGGGTTTTGAGGAAGGTGGCCCCCTTGAACACCTTGATGTTACTCGTTGCTGGAAGATCAATCGATTTGTAATCAACTCTGAATTTTTACATCTGCTAAGTACGCACCTATGTCTAAAAATACACAATGTTGCCTAAAAATTCAATTCCGAGAATTTGGATTATACCCATAATTCAAATACCCAATACCTCCTATTTTTCAATTAGAGCAAGATAAGCCCACCCTTGCGGGCAGGCTTATCTTGCTTATATATCTTCCTCCTTCACTTCTTACTTCCGCTTACTTCTTCGCCGTCATCCTTTCCCAATAGTTCTCTCTGGTCTCTTCAGGGTGGAGGAAGTTGCATGGGTGTTCACAGCGAGTAGAGTTGCTGTAGCCATATTTCTTGTGCCATTGCATCTTCTTGCAGTTGTAACCATACCCACACTCTCTCACTCTGCTCAGCTCATCCATCTCGTGGGCATACCTACATATCCGGTGCGGGCAAGGATCGCTGGTGAGGATAGACTTGCAAATCTGAGTCTTCTCATACTTATGAGCCTCTTCTCCCTTCCCTCCCTTCCCTCCCTTTCCTCCCTTTCCTCCCTTTCCTCCCTTTCCTCCCTTCTCTCCCTTTCCTCCATTCCTTCGTTCCTTACCTCGTCCTTCTATCTTCCATCCTTCAAGATCATCATCCTTTTCTCTAGGCTTTGGAGGAATGAACTGCGAGTCTCGCCGAATCTTTGCAAAACCCCTCAAGAGAGACAATGCTTCCTCGATACCAGTCCCTAGCGGTTTCGCGGCGGGTTCCTTCATATTGTGAAGGTTAGTCACCTGCGAATAGTTGAGTGTTCCGAACTTGACCTTGCTCTTCACTTCCGCAACCTCCTTCACTTCCACAACCTCCTTCACTTCTACAACCTCCTTCGCTTCCACAACCTCCTTCACTTCCTCCTTCACTTTCTTCACTTCCTCAACTTCATCGTTTTCCTCGTCTTCCCACGAATCCCGGATAACTTTCTTGTCCTGGTTATGGTCCTCGTCCTCCCACGAATCCTGAACGAATTTTTTGACCTTACCTTCCGGCGAGTTCTGAGCAACCTTCACCTTACTATTCTTCTTGGCCTTAGCCTTCCTAGCCTTCTTCATCTCACTCTGTGTCATCTTTGGCACCGCTGCCAAAAAATCGATCTGGTTTGCATTAGGGTTGCTGATATTCGCCATAGTTGGACGTATATTTCCATCATGTCAATATAGAAATTCAATTACGAGAATTTTTGTCGATAAGAGGTGATATCAGAGGTGGTCATTCCCCTGTATTCATCTATCGTCTGTCCGTAAGTCGAAATTGGTACGAAGCAACCTATCCGTTGTTGTTTTAGCAAATGGAACACGGTAAGTACTTGATACTGTGTGCAACGTACGTAATGCGTATGTTAATTGTTCATGAGAATAGTGCATGAAATGCACGCTTCCGACACCAAGTAACTCCCGTTCCGCTAATTCACGAGCTATCATGTCTATTGCTCCTGTCATATGGTTGTTGTTTGACATTTGTTAAAGGAAATTAATAAATTTAACGCAAGAAAACCCACCAAAAAAGGTAGGTTTAATAGCAATTGTACATTGATCACCACTTGGAGAAGAGCACCCTCTTTATCCCTTCTCTCCCTTCTCTCCCTTCTCCTTCTTGTTTTTTTTGCTTTTCTTCTGTTTTACTTTCTCGATAAATCTTCCAGGACAGGGTGCGCCGCATGCTTTACAACCCCCTATACCAGTTTCTGGATTATTGCATACTGGACAAATCACACATGGAATAATAACTTGCTGTTCTAGGACAATATCGAGTTCATCTGCATTGAGAATTCCTCGGAGAATGTAATCTTTTGATAGCTTGGCTGAAAGTGCTCGTTGGAGTCGTTGTCGAAGCTCACAAGGGGTCATGTAGATTTTCGCACATACTTCCTCGAAGTTTGTTATGTGCGTACATCCTCCATGTTTACGAATGTATTCACACGTTATTTTAGGTCTCATATACCTGTAAAATGGATCGCTCCCCATTTCTTGTGGAATTGTAACTTGTGCCATCTTCTGCTCATGAATGTATAATATGCGTCCTATAAAATATTCAATTCTAAGTTTTTCGCATATTATCCCTAATTTTCTTTGCCCTCGTTGCCCATATCTCTTTCTCGTCAGTATCTAGCCATTCTTTTCGCACTGTCTTCTGAATTCTCAGATGGTTCGTTTCACTTGTTGTAAAAGCTACGCGCTTGTAATTGAAATAAGTGTAGATTGTGTATGCATTGGGAAGGCTTCCAACCAAGAAGCGACATTCGGTGTACTCGTCGACAGTTCGCTCTTTCAACAAGGGATATTCCTCCACTTTTATTCCATTTGCGATCTTTTGTAATTCACTTGTGTAATAAATTTGCAATATCGTTCTGACTCTTGGAACTATGCTGCAAAATGGATCGATTTCCGGTAAATACAAACTTATTAGGTTGGCGGTCTGGAAACGCCCCTTACCGTACAGTATTGATTCAACCATATCTCGGAACAATGATTGAAAAAAATCACGAGGGTGTATATCTTTCTCTAATACACACAGTCTGTTCGTCTTGCTGAGTATTTCGCAAATCTTGTCTGCAACAGCAGCTGCCCGTGATATTTCTTGCCGTATCATCTCGATTCCACATGAGCCGTAAGCCATGTGCGCGAACAAACCGATATTTTTTCGATCTTTATAGAAGGCCTATTCTCAGCCAAGGCTACTCCCAATTTTCCGACCGCGTTCAACATTGAGATTTTTAGTGTACCGACGACTTCGAAGGATAGATCCAAGTCTAATCCCACTGGTCAAACTGAGTGCGAAAGAACCAAGATTGCCCGCGCTGTGGATAACAAATATAGGTCGAATCGATCTCCCGTTCACATTCGCACCCGATCCACCACTTCGAAATATGCAAACCAGTCCAACCAGCCCAGCCAGTCCAGCAAGTCCCCAGAGCCCTTCCGGATACCAATCACGTACGCTCGATCCGTCCCCTCGAAACATAAATGCAAATCTAGGCGATCCACACAAAATGATACTGTGTCGGGAGGTTGCTCATTTGGGCTGGGAAGAGCCAATGGCTTACTGGGAGTGGGATCGGAATGTGGGTTTGGGGGAGAATTTTAAGATTTATTATAATAGTATCATAAATCCACATGCTCAATAGAGTAATCTAAGTTTCGACGGCACATTCTTGCGTCTCGCCACCATGTTCATCACTCGCCTCATCTCCCATGATTTGGAAGTAGCTCCGTATCCATTCCTTTTCTTTATCGTTCATTACGATCCTAAAGTCTCCATTGACTTCATAGTACATCGCAAGTGGATCTGCTGATCCAAATATGCAGTTCCGATCGTGGTTGTTGCGGTGATAGGTCACAAGTCCACGATCGACAGGCCTATGGAGTGGTGGAAACCAATATCCCGTGTATTCTAGAGTGACCGACGACGTCTGGCCCGGATTCCATATCAAGTGCAGAACCTCAGTGGCGGTCGTTGCGCATGCCGTGAACATATTGTCCAACAGGTAGTCACAGACCCACTGATTGCCTGATGTCGAGAGAGGGAGTCGGTAGGTTCCCAGTTCATACCATCCGTACTTCAGAACTTGGGCGGGGTCCTGAATAATCACGAATTTTACACCCTCTACTGGGCCCGACAACTCGGTCAAAATCGGCGTGTGTATAGCTTTCGTGGATGTAGATACCAGGCTGATTGCGCATCGTCCTGATTCATCCGGATATAATCTTGTCGTAAAGATTTCGCTGCGAAGTTCGGGTGGAGGTATTGATACGATTTCAGAATCCATCCGTTATTTATCCGAACGACACAATCCTTTAAGACGCAGTTCTAGACGTTCTGTTCTGGGCGACAAGAAATGCCTGCAAGTCCCTCGTGGGCAAAGTAACCTCCGCAGCCTACCTTTAAGATCGCTTATATCAAGGAGTTTTTTGGATTCCTTATCGAGCAACGTACAGCGCGCTCGGAATCCGAATCGTTCGGGTTGTTTGTGTTGTGGTATGTAGGCCTTCAGGACAATGTCCGTGTTTTGTAAAAACCGCCGAGACGCGATCACTACACACTTTTCAAGCGTATACGGATACCATTTTTGGTTTCCGATTAGTGCAGAACATACACAATTCTCTACATAGGATATCCGCCATTTACTGGCAAGATCGTGACCAGACACACAACATTCGTCAACGGGTGAGAAGAAGGGGAGATAATTCCTGATCATCTTACGTAAATCCTTGGGCATAGATATGAGAGCCATATCCACAATTATTATATTATTGTAACCCTCAGAAATCAATTTGGAGATACATTTTTTATTGCGGACGATAAATGACACGACTACCAAGTTATAAAGAAAGAGGGGAGAGATATAGTCGTAGGAGGTATAGTCGTAGGATGTCTAGTCGTAGGAGGTCTAGTCGTAGGAGGTCTAATCGTAGGAGGTCTAGTCGTAAGAGGTCTAGTCGTAGTAGGAGGTGTAGGACAAGTCGTAATAGGAGTAGAGGTAGGAGTAGAGGTAGGAGTAGAGGTAGGAGTAGAGGTAGAGGTAGGAGTAGAGCAAGGCGTAGGACAAGTCGTAATAGGAGTAAAGGTAGGAGTAAAGGTAGGAGTAAAGGTAGGAGTAAAGGTAGAAGATATCTGAGAGGAGGAGTTAAACGTAAGTTGCCTAAAACAGATACGGAAATTGCGAAGAACAAATTCTATAGCGAACTTGACCGTGAAATAGCATTATATTCAAAGGGAGATCAACATGTACCCTATATAGTGCATGGGACAGATAACAGATACTTCAAGGGTATGGATGCTGGTTTGGACGTTAAACAAATTATGGAATATCTTGAGAAAAAACTGTGTCCTGCTCCAGGTTTTTATACGTCGAATTACACAGTTGCGAAATGGTATGCAGCTAACTACTTCCCAGATAGAAGACCTGGAGAAATATATTGTTTTCGACCGCAACAAAATCTTAATCTAATTGATCTCACGAACAATAAGGCTCTAGTTTGGTTAAATTCAATACTCCCAGACGGAGACCTGAAGGACAAGACGAACTTTATGGTAGGTTTTGGGATATCATCATATCAGCAGTATAAAATGTATAAGCAATTTGCGAGATACTATGGAATGAAACTAAAAGACTACCCTCTAAGAGTACTTGTAAAAGACCTTCCCAAGGATGATTTCTTCTTATTGAAAAGGTGTAGTATATACGACGTGGACATTGACACTGCAAAGGAATTGTGTCAAGATCTAGAGGCATATGACATACATGGATGCATAATTGGTGCGATTCCTACGCATTACGGTACTACTTTCTACCCAACATGGCACGAGGAGGCGATATTTTGCTGTCCCAAAGATGATTTGATAATCGTCGGCGGAGGTGACACTCTTTGTAAACAGCAGGCTCAGGAGACAAGTGCTCCATAAATGAAAAATTATACGTTTTCTACGTTGAAAACGTATGGACAAAGACTCGTTCTTACTTATCGCCTATTATCAGAAAAAGCTACATCTTGAGGAACAGAGGAAACTCCAAGATGAGATACAAATGTTAAAGCAACTCATCTTGGATCATACCGATCTCCAGAAATGTTCAAAGTGCTTGACATATGATACCGATAATTACTCGTGTGATATATGTACGCGTTTGGTATGTAAATATTGTGCGGAAAAATCACCATATGACGATGAAGAAGTGGAAACATGTGTGTATTGTTTCTCATATCATTGTGTTGTACACCTAGAAACATGTTGTCTCTGTGAGGCGCGAATATGCTCACACTGTATTGATGAAGATGTTCATAGCTGCAATGGTATCTCAGACAGTGATAAAGATGTTCATAACTGCAACGATATCTCAGACAGCGTCTCAGACAGCGATGTAGAGTAGTTATCTAGTATCCCCCCATGAGGTTCACACGCGGATGTATGTATTTGTTATACATGGTCACGACCCTGTCTCGCTCATTCGGTTGCAGTTTTTATTTATACGCTTCCCTTCCTTCCACCACTCCTGCCTACCGTCTGCCCAGATTATTGCCGGTTGATCCATATCTCTATGACACATCCCTCCCTTATACCACTCTCGACTACCGCACTTGTGTATTCTTGCCGGTAGATCCCCTTCTCTATGCAACATCCCTTCCTTATACCACTCACGGATACCACTGTGACCATGACCCCACCATCGACAATTGTCTGCATAAATTGCTGCCGGACGATCCCCATCCCTATGTATATTCCCTTCCTTATACCAGAACTGAGTATCGTCCGCGTAGATTATTGCCGGTTGATCCCCTTCTCTATGACGCTTCCCTTCCTTCCACCACTGCTGACCACCGTCTGCCCAGATCAGTGCCGGTCGATCCATATCTCTATGCAACTTCCCTTCCTTATACCACTTCTTGTCACCGTTTGGGTGAATTATTGCCGGTTGATCCCCTTCTCTATGATATTCCCCTTCCTTATACCAAATCTCGCTACCGCAGCCGTTGAATAGTGCTAGTCTATCGCAATGAGGTTGGTGATGCAAACATATCTTATAAACATACCGCCAATCATCAGTAAATAACTTATTGAGGTACGTATTCGCTCCACATATGTTATTGATCTCTTCACGATAGAGGAATCGTGAAACAATAGATTGTAATGGTCCCCTAAGATATGGTTGGCAAATTGAGATATTATCCATATTGTTTAATAACAGACTTTGATATAAAAATCATTTATAAGATGAAAAAACATGTAATTAACGAAGGAGAAAGTATGCTACGCAACTATCTTATAAAAAAACAATTAAGGGAATTCGACAGAACATATGAGACACAGTCAGACCTTCTTAATTATTTGGATGAAAACCCTAATAGTGTAACTGATACAGATCTCGCAGAGATATCACGAATGAATAAAGTGCTATCGCGTAATTTGGAACTCGCTGAAATATGCAATATTTGTGTAATATCTTAAATATTGCTTGAAAGAAATGAGGCGATCAAGAAGTAGAGGAAGGAGTAGAGGAAAGAGTAGAGGAAAGAGTAGAGGAAGAAGTAGGAGTAGAGATAGGAGAAGGAGTAGAGGAAGAGGACGTAGTCGTGGAGGAGGACAATTATGTTCATCTCACGAGGAAGTGAAAGCTCCTAAATCGATGAAGCAACAGGCTCGAGAATTGATGGACGAATCACGTCGCCTTAACGAACAAAGACAACGTCTTGAAGCGAAGTTGGGTGCACGAGGGCCGTCCAAGAAATACAAAAAACTATATTTCAAAAACCCGAGGAGATCGAGGAGATCGAGGAGATCGAGGAGGTCGAGGAGGTCGAGAAGGTCGAGGATGTCGAGGAGGTCGAGGAGGCAGTCAAGAAGGAGGGTGAGATAGATGAAATAATATTTCCTTTATCATTTAAGAGAATCTGGTATAATATAAATGAGTGAATTTCAAGATGAGATAACTGCGACCCTTCAATCAATGGGAATCCGTCCAGATCAATTGGGATCCGCTGAAACTGGCATGATTAACAAACTTCAAAAGATTATGGCAGATCCCGGTGCGAATCCAGAACTCACAGCCGCAGTTGCGAACTGTCTTACAGGAATTGATCCAGACTCAGGGGATATCGAATCTATTATTAAGGCAACCAAAACGTTGCGAGATATATTGGGCGGAGGAAGTGAAAGAGGAGAGAAAGGTCCACGTGTTGGGAGAAATGAACCCTGTCCCTGTGGAAGTGGCGTCAAATCGAAAAAATGCTGCAACAAATAACTTCTTAAATCTGATACAAATTTAAGATATCCATTCACTCTATGTTTAGGAGTTCCTGCCACTCTTTCAAATCGGACAACGATACGGTCTTTGTGAGATGAGATACTTCGTTACGAACATCGACCCACCATTCTCCTGAAGGCTCCTGGTATGCAGGACCTCGTACTACCCAGTCATGTTCTATATTTCCATTAGTTCTGACTACTGTGATGGTATTACCGTAGGTTTCTTTTAAGCTCTTTTCGGATACTGTTGTATCCTGTTTCCATTCATCAACCTGTTTTTTGCAGCTCTCGCTATCGCACACTTGCCATCCTAGCCATTGGTTAGTAGATAGCCTTTGCTGTTCATCGCAAAAGCTTTTGTTGCAGACATCGCATTCCGCACTGCCTATGAAAGTCAATCTGTGTGGATATTTGATCGCCATTAATATATAAATCCTAATCCTTTAGAACGAGTTTAAAGAATAAGCGATCAAATCGCAATATGGACAAGCAAACAGATCTAAGAGTTGTGTTCAACGAGTGTTTAGAAAACAAAATTCTCGTTACTTGGCACTCTGGGTTATGCGACTCTGACAAAACAAAGGCAATACTACGGCTAAGACCGGAGTATATAGGATGCGTTCACCATAACACCGACGATATGAATGAAATGGTTGAAGAACTTTATGAGGAGGGCAGCTCCCTCGTGCGATTCTGGATCGAATCACTGACGGTTGTGTTAAGAAGAGAAGCACGAGAAAATTTAATCTCAATTCTCCAACGTAACGGGTATGAAACAAGTGAAGGTCGAAGTTATGTAAGTGTCGTAATTATACCCAGTGATCTCCCCAAGAATTCTCCACCATGGGAAGCTTTAGAAGCACTCAGGAAACACGAACAAAGGTATGACGATATGAGTGATAGAAGCAGTAGAAGTAGTAGAAGTAGTAGAAGCTGTAGAAGAAGTAGTAGAAGTAGAAGTAGTAGAAGTAGTAGAAGTAGTAGAAGTAGTAGTAGAAGTAGTAGTAGTAGAAGTAGTAGAAGTAGAAGAAGTAGAAGTAGAAGTAGTAGAAGAAATAGAAGAAGTAGTAGAAGAAATAGAAGAAGAAATAGAAGAAGTGGAAGCAGTAGAAGCAGTAGAAGTAGAAGAAGTGGAAGTAGTGGAAGTAGAAGCAGTAACGGTAGGAACGGAGATAATTGTATCTTCTCTAAATTGGTCTCTCTTGACTCAGAAGACGAGCAAGATACAATACAGTTAAAACAAACAGTACAGGAAACTGTACAAGAAACGGTACAGGAAGATAAATTAAGTCCGTGTCTACATATCACAACTGAAACAGACGAAGATATTAAGAGCGAATACCCGTTAAGCGACAGTGGTGATGGAGATAGTGATGGAGGTGGTGATGAAGGTAGTGGACAGATAACAAAGGATGGGGGAGAGTATAATCGTTTATGTTCGGACACTGATGAGAACGAGTACGTAGCAGTCCCGTATTGTCTTGAAACACATGATAAGGATGAAAGTAAGGATGAAAGTAAGGATGAAAGTAAGGATGAAAGTAAGGATGAAAGTGAAGATGAGTCTAGTGATGAGTGTCCAGATAACTGTAGATGTTTTAACTGCTTAGCGGAGAAAGAAGAATCGATCTAAATCTTCTCAGTTATAAAAAATCTAGGTTGAGGTAAAGATGAGCTGCCGAAAGAATACAACAATATGTAAAACTGCATCCAATCCAACGTGCTGGGCTGGACCGACTGAAAATATTAATCAGCAATGCTGTGACTCTAAAGGTAATTGTGTGTCTGCATACAATCATGGTAAACCTGCTGCAGGGGAGGTGGACGTCTGTTCACTCCCTCTTTGTACACAGATTGATAAATTAGCTCCGTACTACAACGGTAAGGACGCAGGCCCACCAGCTGTACCGTGTTTTGCACCAAATAATCTTTTCCAGTGTGACGATAAATCGTCTTATGTCTGCGCAGATCCCTCACAAAAAGGTGCATTCTGGAGACAACACTGTCCTGGAGCGCAGACAAATCCTTCACATAAGCATCATCACCACCGTAGGAAAGGGAATCGCGGGGCAATGATAGCGTTTTGGGTAATTCTTGGTGTAATTATCCTCCTTCTTCTCGGTATCGTGATTTATTCTTCAGTCACAATGAAAAAGAATGGTAACTCTTCACCAATGGGGAGACGAGGTCGCCGCTAAGAATACATAACATATTATGGGTTACCCCATAATATATAGAAGAAGGAGAAAGTGAACTAATTTTATATTTTTTAAAGATGCATACTCGAGTTACAAACACTTAATAATCGTAACCAATTGCGCCTCCCATACTTGAGTTTGCAAATGACGAGGCTTTAATGTCCAATGTATCAGACAGAGTATCGCACATCACTTCAAGAAAGTCCCGTCTAGTTCCAGAGGCTATCTTGAGTTCTTTCTCCATTTGTCGAAGTTTGGCGTAGGCAGCATCATCACCAGAGCGCGCAATTTTGGTTGCTGCCATTTTTGCGCGCATCTTTTGTTTTAGATCGATGGGCATTTATTTATCATCATAATTAATTTTTCGTTCATATCAATGAGATATAGCTCTAGGTGTCGACTGACCGATTATAGCACAGGAAATCCTTCCTCCGGCATTGCCTGTTTCTAAGCTTTCAGCATTTCCTCCGAGACCGAGGTCGTCTACACCTTCATGGATCACTACGCTTCTTCCGACGATAGATTTACTCACATCCCCCATGATACAAATACGAGGATCATAATACTTGAATTTAAACTCCCCACTCTTGTTTGGAGTAATATTATTGAGCAAATCACCTGCATGAGAAGGTCTCTCGGGAATGAGTAGGGATCCGTGCGTAGTGTTCTCAGGGTTGAAATGAGGGCCTAATGAGGCACATGGATTTGTTGTATCGCCCCAATTATGAAGATGACAGGCCACTTCCTTCTCTGGTATCATGTCGTAAAGATTAAACGTCACGACTGTTCCGTCATTACCAGAACACTGGTGAAAAGAGATAGTTCCTTTTATATCTGACTTTTCTGACTCGTTGAATACTGCAATTGCGTTCGCGCACATCGGTTGTGTCGACATACCTCTAATCCAGCTATCTTTCATCTCTATATTTGTTATATAGGGAATGTTTATATCATATTTATATCCGTGTACTACATCACTCGATAAACACAGAAACTTTGGGTAATAACTTCATCTTTATTATAACCATATCTCGTGTTATGTTTCCTATACATAGCATTCCTCTCTTTCCTCTTTTTCTCTGCTTTCTCCTTTTTCTCCTTTTTCTCTGCTTTCTCTGCTTTCTCTGCTTTCTCCTTTTTCTCTGCTTTCTCTGCTTCTTCTTTCTTTCGATCGTTCATATAGTTGATCGTGACTATAGCAGGCACGAATGTCGGCTTTTGCCATATTGGCGATGCGGATGTAGGTTTGCGTGTTAGGCACTTCCTACATTTGTCTTTGCTGGCGAAGATGACTGTATTGCACCTATGGCAATACCAATCCCCAGGGCGATTTCCTGACCTGGGCTCCTTCGATCTTTGTCGTCTAGCGTTGAACATTGGCATTCTCGGGATTCTTATCCAGCATCTCTTTAAATATGTTTAGAAGATAACTGGCGCAATAGGTCCTGTCCCCCAGGGACATGCTGAACTAGGCATTGTATGAGAACAATCAATCACATGATCAGATCCTTGTCCTTTATATCCGCAGTGATATGCGCAGAAGCATTTCCCAGATCCTGCATTACACTTCTTCCCGTCAACAGGATTGACTCCGTGTAGAGCTTGGATAGTATGGGACATATCTTCGTAACCAGTATAATGAGGAAACGGAAGATATTGGTTAAGATAACCTTCTTTCCTCTTTGCTGCATAAACTGATCCGATTACGACGCAGGCTATACACCCGATCGTGGCAATGATTAGTAATGCATACATTGTGTATGTTGAAGTAGTCGCAACCATTTATATCTAAGTATTATAAGATAAATGAAGTATACATACAAGCAGTTATCACAAACATGGGGAGGGTATGATTGTCGAGTGAAAGAGAACTTTTTCGTCGGATATGCAGTGGATGGACCAATAATTAATCCTTCATCTGGTCTCAGGGCGGGATTGCCTGTTGATCATCCAATATTTGGACCAGTTACAGAACCCAGTCCTCTTAACAGTCAACTAGAATACAGAGAGGTTACTCATCCTTTCCCTGAGACTTGCTCCTAATCATCTTCTGTCTCTGAATCTTCGCAATCCTCATCTGCATCCCCATCCGCATCCCCATAATCCTCTCTGCCTGCTGCATAATTAAAACAATCATAGTCTTCCCCTGAAAGGACGTTCATCTCATCTTGTTTCACTTGGAAAAGGAGATGAGCGTGTAGACGTTGTAAACGACGGAGATGACCTTCTGAACCACCACAAGAATCACGAATAGCTTGTATCTTGTCATATGCTTGCTGCAGATGATCAGCTTGATCATATACTTCGAGCAAGTCTGTAATACGCGATCTGGCGCACGCAATCTGGTCATATATAGACATGTATATCTCTTGATGTATCTTGAGAAAGATAGAATAAAAACTCAATTAAATAGGAAAATGCATCCAAATCTAAAGAATAGTTGCCTAATAGTATGATGAGTCTACGACATGAACTTCTAACGAATCACGAAAGTGACGAGAAGGAAGTGAAGGTAGAGAAGGAAGAGAAGGAAGAGAAGGAAGAGAAGAAAGTGAAGGAAGAGAATGTAGAGAAGGAAGTGAAGGAAGAGAAGGAAGAGGATAAAACGATCGTCGATAAGGGTTATATGGAGAGTATACGTACCACGATTATTGATGAGTGTCGTAAGTTATTGAAGGAGCTTCCACACCATACGACAGGGATCTTTGATGCAGATTTCGCGGGGCGACTCGCCGAGCTCGAGATGGTATCAGGTGGTTATTTCTCTATATCTGACAAACTCCGTATCTTCATCCATTACTTGGAAAGCAATGAGTCGAGCGACATCGATTCTCAGAGTATTTTCTTCCATGAATTCATACAGGATATCACTAAAGAATTCTTTAGTACTTCAGATATCGTCGGGAAACTGTTAGATGCATTGCAAGATGGTATTCTAAAGATCCACATACTTGAGAGTAAATTGACAAATTTCCCTACGCAATCTTACGTAAGAGCACATACCGTTTTGCAATGGCGAGTAGAATGCATAGAAAAGCGTCTGATTTCTATAGTTCGAAACAGTTTGGATATCTTAATTCATACGTTGATACATAATCTCGAGAAGGTAATCAAGCTGCCTAATAGGTCCGTCGGCATGTTTTAATGGGCAATCTAATAAAATGTTAGAACCATGCAATCGATTAATTGGTAATGATCATTGCTTAAGATAAGTAAGATAAGTAAGATAAGACACATGTTGGATAGTGATGAAGAAACTAGTACGCTTTTAGAGAAGGAGGAGGACGTTGCACTGTATGAATTCATTGGACGTATAGGCCCAAGGGGACGGGAGAAAGAAGGGAAGATTACTCTGTTTGACGATGAATTTGAGATAGACGATCGAGGCAAAAAAGTGCGTATGTCCTACTACAATATAATGTCTTGGGAACATGGTAAGATATTATGGCGTATGCACTACAAGATATTGCAATCTACTCACACGGTAGAGTTCTACCCGCTAAACGACCCAGCAGATCTAAGCAAAGCGATACGAGAAGTTGTTCGTCTCATTCAGAATAGAAATATGTAAGATAGTTTTTCTGTATACTTATACAATTATAAAACATTTATCTAGTAAGATAAATGTCTGATATTGGAGATATAGCAACATTATTCTTATCCGTGCGAGACCAATTAAAAGTCTATCACTGGCAAACACATTCATATCCTCGTCACAAAGCTTCTGACAACTTTGTCGATATCTTAACATCTAAAATGGATCGCTTTATTGAGACGATGCAGGGTGGGAGAGCAACTCGTTTAGTGATGTCGAACAATGATGCGATAGTCCTCGATAATCACACTGATACATCAGCCGATATACTTCTCCGCGAATTCCGCAACTGGTTGATCAAGGTACTCCCTAAATATCTAAAGGAGGATGAGAGCGATCTACTCAATTTACGGGACGAGATACTAGCAGAGGTAAACAAAGCTCTGTATCTCTTCACACTTAAATAAATACTTAAAAGGTCGGTAGCAATAACCATAAATCAGCACCATATAGGTATGGGTTATCTAGATTACAAGTACTACAATAGTCTTCCGGATCACGTGAGGGAGATTGTGGACCAGTACCTAGACTTGTTGATATGGGAAGAATACCATAAGCCCAACATGACAAGAATTATTCGAATCTTAAAGAATCTCGAGCGAAGAAAAGAGCATATTATTGAAAATAAGGAAGATTATATGTCCGATGACCCACACATACTAGATACCGATATATCACTCACCGACATATCTCTAGCATACACATTGGACAACTTGCTCGGTGATGAGACAATACTCTATGAGTGTGGAAAATGCGGAGAGTGGGCGTCACGGACTGACTACGTGGAGAATAAAAGTTGCAGATGTGCAGACGGTATAATAACTAAATATACTCAAGATAAATGTATGCTAGAGTTCCCTATTATATTTTGCAATAACCCTAACGATTGGAGGCCAGGAAAATTTAGGAAGGCTAAATTCGAGGGCCATCCGCATTGGCTGGAAGTGAACGCATATTCGGATTATACGTATTCTTGTATCAAAGCGTGTTCGGTATGTGGGATGGATGCATTAGATGGGGCTAAATTTAAGTATGAACAGCATATAGCATCAGGTGGGAAAGCAGACAATACTTTGTTCGCACAATTTAGACGAGAATGGCCTCTCACTGCTTATACATGTAATCAATGCTGCATAAATAACTGGCAAGGAGAGAAGACACGATGTACCGGCTTTGATGTGTGCGGAGAGTGCGTAAAAAAAGCGGTTTATGACGAATGGCCCTATCCATAAAATGAAAGAAAACAAACCGAATTGTTCGCGGACAAATGAACAGCAAGATTCTACGATAAGATTATACATATCTGAAAGAAGAAATTGGGTAGATGTGCACAAACGCAATAGTGGCAAAGAAGTCTTGATGAAGATAATAGCCGCTTCTGGACTTAGTCGCGAATATTATGGACTGCTAAAAATTCTCTTTTGCGATGAAGAGATTAGTGATACCACCTCAATGGAAGAGCTTGGGGTCGAGGACGAGGCGATTGTTAGCATAGAGACACAGGATAGAGTTGGAATAGATATCGCTGGTATAATCTTACATCGGTTAAACACGAAAGTGACCTGGTGTAAAGTTCCGTCGTGGATAACAGCGCATGAAGAGAGGGAATTTTCGTTCAAGAAGAATGATACACAAGTTGAAAACTTCTGTATGCGTACCAGGTAACTCTTATATATATATCATTTGGATATAAATCTAATTTATGCGAGCCTGCAACAAAGAATTATATAAATTGAAAAATCAATTGGTAAAGAGCTATAAAGACAGATGGGAAACTCGGGTTACATACGGATGAAAGATGAGAGTAGATATTGCTCTAACTGCGTGACTCAAATACCATCTCATTCAGACGATATCCAACGTTGTAAGAAATGCTATCTGGTAACATACTGTTCTCTTGCTTGTTATTCTTCTCATATCTTGCAGCATAAAAAAACGTGCGACGCGATGTCTCTTGGGAAATGGAATAGACTTGTAACTGCTCTTTAACATATAGACTATATAAGGAAACAAGGGATAGGAACGAGTAGTATAGATGATTAGTGTGGAAATATTCACGTTTTATATAAATTGAATTTATTAGTATATATATCTGAGGAAACTATGACTCTCGATATAGTTGTACATGGTATTATCACCGACTTTATTTTCCCATCCTTCTCGTTCTGGGAATTATTCAAAATATTTCGTCTCATAAGTACACGATATAACAACATATTCGAGGAAGACTATATTAACATACATAACCGGTATTGGTCGTCAAATAATAGCATTGCGAATACATTAACAGAAAAGTACAAAGGTATCTATTTATGTGACTCCTCTCGCTTATCGCGCTATTATTATTTCGATGCTCATAATTGGCATATAACCGATGGTAATGGTTGTATTTTCGAAACGATTAGATCACAAATGGAGAAGGAAGCATACATTTTGTCAAGATGGGTACTTAAAAAAAGCGAGATATCTATATCAGAGAGAAATATTGTGTCTAAGGTCCACCTGCGTTGGAGGATGCATCCTGTTATACTCAATATTAAAGAAAAAATCGTGAAGTCTCTAGGTAGTTATGAATTTGATCAGAACTTGGATTTATTAGGTTTTGAAAATGGTGTGTACGACTTGAGGACAGGAATATTTCGCCCTGGTCATTCGTCTGACTACATATGCGCAATATTACCTATCTCGTATCACGAATATAATTTACACTCGTCCTCGGTTGGAGAGTTAGTCATATTTCTTGAGAATGTATTCCCGGATCCGGATATACGTCAAAGATTCATGGACGTATACTCAAACTCATTCTCCTACTCTGGAAAGACTATAAATTGGGTTGGATCAGGAGGAAAAACAGTTATGCTTATGTTGATGACAAGGACTTTCGGGCAGTTGTCTATCATCACTGAAAATTACCCACCTAATACAGCCTATCTCTACAATAGCTTAAATGAGGCACCCCCGGTTCGCCATGTCTTTAGAAGACCTGAGAACGTTACTCCTGGTGTGATGATCTCAGATAACGCCTCATACTGGGGGCGGAATCTGTTTGAGATAGCTAAGGAAATACATCCTATATGCACTACAACATGGGTCTTAGATAATCCCTTAACAATTATCGATGACAGAATGGTGGAGATTCCGTTCGAAAGTGCCTTTAGAGATATATATCCAAATACACGGGCTGAACAGCTAGAGCAAAAAATATTCCCTGTAGATTCGAATATATCTGAGACGATAAATAGATTACGGCAACCATTCATATGGCTACTTCTACAGAATAGAAAACGTATTCATGATTCTCTAGAAGTGTAGGCCGCTAACAACTCCTTATCGATATTCAGATTTCGTGCTTTAACGGCGATTTCTGCAGCGTTCTTGCCTGTAGGAAAATCACCAACATGACAAGCGCACGCTGCGAGGAGGTGCCATCTCTCGTAGTTATAGCAATTTTCTTGTATAGATAGACGTGAAGATGATGGGAAGGGGAGAGAGCAAGCAGTTTTTGAAAACATGTACATACTTACAGCGTCCTTCACTAATTGGTAATGGTTTGCTATTTCTACAAGAGGTTCTACACGGTGTGCAAACTCCCATGCGTCCATGTACCATTGTCGCTTAGTTTTCCAGTCTGTAGCAATATTGCCGCAGCTCATCATGCTTTCGTATCGTTCCTCGTCTAATGAATCTTCTCCATCGATTCCTACTCGTATTTCGAAATACAAATACGCTTGTTTCATGTCGCCTAGGAGATAACACGTTTTCGCAAGATAGAATAGTGCTCGTGGAGATCGTGTGCGGATATATTCACCGGACAATAGAGAGCGGTTTTGAATATGTATCTCTTTTTCTCTCTCTTTTTCTATCTCTTTTGATTCCTCATCTTCTACTATTTCTTGGTAGATATACGTCTCTGCGTGTATATCTCCTGCGTCCTCTACCTTTCCGTAGTTTGATATGTATTCGTGTACAGATCCCATATATCTCCAATCGCATCTTGCTTTTATGAGTCGTATACTTTTAGATCTTGTTCGAACCCCATCATTCTCTAGAACAAGAGGCAAATAGTAAGTTTTCTTATCCATAGTTTCCTTTTGTATGAAGGTACGAAGACCTTCTTTATTCTTAACCTCGTCATTACTATCGAGAAGAAGGTAGTAGTCCACATTTTCGACTGTGTCTGCGAAATTAAGAAGCACATTTCGCGACACAGCGAAATCCACGAAATCCCCTTCTAGTAGATGTAGAGGGATTTCTTCACGTTCACAGAAACTTTGAAGCAGTGATATTGTGGTATCACTACTTCCTGTGTCATAGGCTATCACACTATTAACAAAATGTCCCTCAAGACTACCTAACGTCTTGGGAAGTGATTTTTCCTCGTTCCTAACCATAATAACGAGTGCGAGATGTGTTGTATGTTCCATATTTGTATGAGATACGCCTACCGTCTTTAGATCTAAAAAGATACGTTGCCTTGATAAGAATGCCTGAGAAAAGATACTGCAAACATGGAAGAAGGTGTGTAGACTGTTGGAGAAACAGATTGAAGCATGCTTCAAGAAATAAGCCTCCCCAACGCGTTGGAGACAAAGGTCCTCCTAGATGGGAAGTAGAAGGTACTAACAGGGTTTGTGAACCGGGATACTCTATAGGGGTAGCAGCAGCTAGAAATGATTCTGTACCTTCATATACGCGGGAGAGACATGATAGAGATATGTCACCAATACGCAACATTCTCAATCGTCAGTATGTTAAAGTACTCGAGGAAACACTCGACGGAATACAAAATCGAGAGAGACCGGAAAAACTCCTTAAAGATCAACACAAACCAGACGAATGTGCTATATGTTTATCTAGCATGCGAAACGTCAAGAAATCTCTAGAATGCGGTCATTGGTTTCACCCACAATGTGTAGCGAGGATGGTGGAAACAGGGGGGACACAATGTCCTATGTGTCGTCAGAATCTAGTAGAGAAGACGAGTAAGAACAATATTATTAGAAAGGTGAATGATGCCTATATCGACTACAGGCAGAGCATGTTGGTTTGCTGGACAAATGAGGACTTCATCTCTAGTTTCAGTGACGACCCTAACGATTATAAAGAGGCGCGTAAGTTTGCGGAATGGGAGTTGAAGTACATGATTCACACAGATAAGTATAATCGGACATACAACCTCTAATCTAAAGAGTAAAGTTGCGATCTCCTGACTGTCCAGACGAATTGATTAAGAATATTGAAAGTGCAGTCGAATTCTTCCGTGAGGATGAGGTTTAAAGGAACAAATTTTTGAAAAATATGAACACTACAGCTGTTGATCCCCCGAAGAGACCAGAGATTTCCTTTCGTGCTAGGACACAAGACGCGTACCAGCTCAAAGTTCTCGCGGAACTTCTCACAAATAACCTTAGGGTAGGTCATTTCGAGCTCGATGAGAAAGGAATTACCCTCAGACAAGTCACGTTAGGAGATCATGCTCTAATTGATCTGAGGTTGAATGCTAAGCGCTTCGCTGGTTACAAGTTTACACATGACGACAAAGCATTTTTAGGTCTTAACCTGGATCACTTCCATCGTATGCTTCGTTCTATCAAGAAGAAGGATTCTCTCGAGCTTTTTATAGACGACAATTCACCCACGGATCTTTGTATCAAAACAAAAACAACGAAGGAACAATCACGGACGACTCTTTCCACAATAAAGATCCAAAACAGTCAAAACCTGACGGTCGAGATACCCACCGGTTACGGTAACCCGATAATTGTGTCAAGTTCGGAGATACAAAAATCGTTCAAAGATATGTTAAATATATCGACTACGATAGTCGTCACCGCTTATAATTACAGGATATCATTTTCATGTAATGCGGATGGTCTTTTAAAGCGTACGGTGGAGTTTGGTGAGGCTGATGATGATGAAGATGAAGAGGATGCAGGTAGGGTGTTATATTGTCAAGATTTCGCAACTGACCAACTAGGTCGAATTACCAAGATCGCTGGTTTAAGTAATACGATGATGATCTACGCACCACCTGAACCCGATCTTCCTCTCCTGTTCGAGTCAGATATTGGTACGTTAGGAACAATCTCAATCTACATCAAGTCAAAACAACAAATTGCTGAAGAATCGGAAGTATACGACTCCGAAGACGAGTAAGTTTACGCAAAAAATTATTCTCTGCCTTTAAACAAAATGTTCCAGCATCACTATATCGTACAGGCACTTTTAGCGGTCACGCTCATTGCTCTCACAATTTCAGTCGCCACACCCGACTGGGAAAAAACAGGTGACACTCATGGAGGTTTGTGGCAAACGTGCGGCAAGCAAAATAAAAAAGTAAAATGCGGTTCACTGCATGATCTTGGGAAAGAAAAGGGTCAAATTAATACAGTTCGTATCCTCTCTATCATCGGAGCTGCATGCGCATTCCTAGGTCTTATGTGCTCCCTGTTCGCACCAAATAAGTGGTGGACTATCGGATTCGCCTTCCTCACCGTCGGAACATCAGTCGCAAGTCTTACAGTTTACGCCACAGAAGTGAAAGCCAAGATGGACAAGAGACCTTATATCAACATAGATGACAACAAAACCCTCTCGAAATACGGATTCTCATTCTATCTTCAGATGGTCGGGGCTATCCTTGCGGTGATTGCGATGGTGATTCCTTTCCGTCCTGGCTACGTTCACAAAGTCATCACAGTCCCCGGTACGATGCCATCAGGAATACCAGCCATGAGGTCGTCTCCAGACATGAGATCGTCTCCAGCAATGGGTTCGATGAATCTCGGTATGTAAAGCCTTCATGTGAAAAAATTAAGTTTTTGTTTTCCTAGCTTAAACAAAATGATCTTTCAGCAGCATTACGTCGTACAAGCACTTTTAGCTGTTACATTGGTTCTTACCGCTATTTCCGTCGCAACACCAGACTGGGTGAAATCAGATCTAGATGTTACTGGTGTTGTCCATGCTCACGAACATGCTGGTTTATGGAAAATATGTGGGTCACTATCTACTGGAGGGGACAATGGTAAAGCAGAATGTAGCAATATGGATTCTGACACTGCGAAGAAGTTAAACATAAAGGAAGATACTCTTGCTGCAGCAAAAGCCATGGGCATCCTATCGTGCGCTTTCGCTTTCATTGCCCTGATATGCTCTCTCTTCTGTATTAAAAAGTATGTGACAGTCATATTTGCAGCACTAACAGTTGCGGCTAGCGTCGCCGCACTCGTAATATATGCTACCCAAATTAGGAAAGACATGGATAATTCAGGTGTGTCTCCTTCTTCTTTCAAATATGGATTCTCATTCTGGCTCCAACTAATTGCGGCTGTCCTTGCGGCAATTGCAGTTGTTGTTCCTCTTCGACCAGGATATATCCATTCTGTAACTCCGATCACTCAAATCGGAAAAGCTTAAATCATACTTCAATCATCTCAATTTCTTTTGAATTAAGATCGAACTCATTATAAACAAAAGCATGACTTACCAACATCACTATATCGAACAAGGCATACTAACCCTCGCTCTTGTTTTCTTCATAGTATCGTTAATCATACCAACGTGGGTAAAATCCGTGAATGAACAAGGCGGTAAATACGAACTTGGGCTCTGGAAACTTTGCACATCCGATGATAAAAGTCAGAAGGTTATTTGCAATAAAGCTCTCGATGATAACCCACAATACAGCAAAATAATCATGTGGATAATCAGAGTGCTATCAATTGTAACATGCCTCACCACAGCGTGGGCACTCGCAAAATGTTTATTCCAGGATGATAGGCAATCAGTAGTCTCCGCCGCAGGATTCAGCGCTTTCCTTTCACTCGTAACTCTCATTCTTTTCTCGGTAAAAATCAAAAGCAAAGTCGATGCCAAGACGAAGTATGGAGCAGCATACATCTTGCAGATAATAGCATTCATTCTATGCATTATAGCAACCATATATCCATTCCTTCCTTGGTACAACTTCTGGCAAAAGAAGTATGACGATAGCTACGGGTACGATAGCAACAACGACAGGCATAATTACAGGGACGATGATAGGGAGGATGACAGGGACGATGATAGGGAGGATGACAGAGATAGGGATGATGACAGAGATAGGGATGATGACAGAGATAGGGAAGATAGGGAAGATATCAGGAAACATTCACCGAAAAAGCATTCTCGTGGACGTAATCGAGTCCAGAATTGATTTTATTTCTTTATTTTTTCAGAGTAAATGTGTAATGCAATATAACTCACGAAACTTGAAGGCTGCACTTATTGATCTGATTCGTAAAACAGAAACAGATTCGAATGCTACCCTCGTGACTGATGTGACTACTATGGCTACGAGACATTCGTATGATCGTCGCGATTGGTGTATCTTACGTCCAACTCTTCCCCTGAACTGGATATGCGAGAACGGCCATAATATAACTGAACACATCGGTGTTACTAACGAACGTATAAAGTCAGGAAAATCATATTTATGTTTACAATGTTCCAACGAATGTATTAGATGCAAAAACCAATGTATAAGGACATTATTCTCGAAAAACCAGAAACATACGGACTTATACAAGACTTGTAAAGAATGCAGAGATGCTACGAAAATCAAGCGAGAAGAGAACAGAGTTTCAAAACTTGTTACAAAGGCGAAGAACCCATTTGATGAGCTTGATCAAAATATCATCACTACTCTCCTTAATATCGTGCCGAAGAATCGATACAAGAACTTAAAATTGATCCCTTTGATGTTCTACCGGGAAGTATGTCGGAGGTTTAACGAAGCTATCTTCGACTACGCAGAAACAGTGTTCAATCTAGATGATCAACCAAAAGTAAAACTCCTCTATCTCAACAAGATGCATGTCCCGGTAAATAATAAAACACTTCTGAAGATGCCATTACGATTGTTGAGTGCATATTTATGTGAACCTCTCACAACATATAGAAATTGCATACTGTATGGTTCACGTTCACTCACAGAGGGGGATATCATATACGCATCCGTGAAATGCTTTGGATCGTATGCAAAGAGTATAGGGAAGACAGAGGAGGATGTGGTAAAGAAAATGACGGACTATTACATCTCCAACGGTATGCCACCATTATTTGGTAAATAGAATGTGATATCACTTTGGCGATGTATGATTTTTGTCAATATGTTCCTCTATATCTTTGGCGGTTGCTATAGAATCTTGAGTAAGAGGTATGCATCTATAGTTTCCATGTTTAACATTCTTGTGTTCATATTTTTCCCCTCCTTTGAGGAATATGAATATATCGCATGTCTTTTGGTCATTCATATTTATCTTTAGGGATAGTTTTAGTAATTTCGTTGATATATGACTTTATAGTTCTCACTAAACTATAAACTAGATTTAAAGGGGGTATATGACTTAAGATATAGACATATATGACTGATAGTTTGTCCAATAAGTATTTTGATCCTCCGACAGCACAGGACATAATAAAGGAGATGACAGAAGCTCCTACACTTGGCGATATCAAGCAAATTGTGGATAGAGAGTTCCCAACATGGTTTGTTGGGATATTAACGGAGTACTGTCCTGACTATCCTAATCTTACTGCGAATTGGCATAAGATAACGGAACATCCTCAAGCAATATTGATGGTAGAGTTTCTTGCGTTTGATAATAATCATCTTCTACTGACAGCATTTGTGGAAGTATTTACAAAGGCTGGGTTCTCTGTGCGTGTTGGGGCCGAATTCGCCCCATGTCCCGAATGTCATGCCGGGGTGCCAATACAAGGTGTTTATGATATTATGAAAAGTGAAGGGAACAATAATATTCCGGATAGTTGGAGTTCTAGGTGTAAGAGATGCTGGAAAGAGGAAGAGAAAGAGAAAGTGGAAGAGGTAATTGAAAATGTTGATTAACAATTTAAAAGATAAAAGATAGCTATAAATCGCAATGAATTCTGAAGAAATAGAAACCCTAAGTGAGGGTGTAATTGATATGTTGTCTTGCGATATATGCAGCGAGTTTATAGGAGAGAAGATTTATCAGTGTTGTAAGGGACATGTTTTCTGTAATAGGTGTGCGATTCAAATGACTGTATGTCCCTGCTGTCGAGCGGACCTACCACGAACTGGAATCCGTAACCGAGCTCTCGAGGGAATACTTGGGTTACTTCCAAGAGTTCCTTGCATTCAACCAGGATGTGAAGTTTCCCTTCCTTTTCAGGAAATGTCAAATCACTACAACAAGTGCGAGCATCGTGCCACAAGGTGTCCTCTATATAGATGTTCTTGGTCTGGGAAGATCGTTGACATTGAGGAACACATTGCGGAAGCTCATGCAGATGAAGCCATTAATATTGGTACAACATGCAATATTCTGCTTACTGATTCGCGGTCACTCACAATCGAAGCTTACACTCAAACGTTGATATGCACGAGGTCTGGCAAATATTACATTGTCGGGTTTTGGATTATCAAAGGACATGATATCGCAGCAGCCATCATTGGCACACTCACGTATATCGGGGCATCTAACGAAAAGTTAATGGGGAGTATGAGTGTTATTTGTCCACATACCGGTTATATGCTAACATGTACGAAACGTCCTTGGACAACATCAGAAGATGTTCTCGATGCAGTGAGGTCGCGACATAATCTAGTTATCGATTGGGGTCTGGCTTTAGAGATTGGTAATCTTGCACCTACATACAGAGAACATGACCAAATGCAACGATATCCTCAAGCTTCTGGTCTCAATGTGTCAATTTCAATTGGTATAGAAGATATCGACGATACCGGACCGCATTGGGATTCCCCGAAAGATATTATCGCCGACTTAGTAGAACGTCCCCAAGTTGATAGTGACTTCTAATTGTCTTCAAATCTTTTGTAGATTTTGAAGAGATAAATCGCCGTTAGATTTTTGTCTTACATTTTGACTCCGTAAGTACACCTGGCCAATTCAAGACACACCCGATGTAAGAGTCGCAGCGTACGTGCGCACACTCTAAATCAAGGAGAGGTTGCATCCATGACCATACCTCATCAGCAAATGTCTTAGTGTCGAAATTGTAAAGAAAAATACGAAAACCTGGTTCGATCAGATATATACCACCATACTCTACCGTAGACGATGTCTTATACATGCATGCATTAATTCCCTTGGTTGATAGTGCTGCCATAACCTGGTCCTCTTTTTCTCTGTCCCCACATTTTGAACTAGAAACTGATAACTCGATACTCATATATATAAGATATATCTTCTATATCTTAAAGCTCTCTTTAACTTATTTCCTATTATTACTCTCCCAATTCTTGATAACTTTACATCCCCTTTGTACACACGCAGACACACTGGGTAAATCATATGTTTGTGCGAGATAGACGCCTACTAAAATCGCCGCGGCACAAACCAACATTCTCATATTTATCTAAAGTAAGTCTTTAAAATAAGAATGAATTATCAATAGACTGTTCAGTACATCTAAGGTAGAAAGTAATCAAAAAATATCTCCTCTAACAAATGCCAAAAATCAAGAGTATCAGGGTGGGAAGTAGGAGAAATAGGAAGAGTAGAAATAGGAAGAGTAAAAGTAGGAGAAGAAGTAGGAGAAGTAGGAGGAGTAGGAGGAGTAGAAGAAGTAGAAGGAGGAGTAGGAGTAGGAGGAGAAGGAGTAGAAGGAGTAGGAGGAGTAGAAGGAGTAGGAGGAGAAGAAGTAGAGCGGGAAGTGGCAATCCATTCGGCCAGCCCTCTGATAGTCCTCATGTAGGTGATATCCCATTAGGACCGCCACCCCCATACATGCCTCCTTTACCGCCACCTCCATACATGCCTCCTTTACCGCCTCCACCTATTGCGGGAGGATGAAAAGAGGAAACTTATAGGAAGATAGTGAAGACATATGTAAGGGCTGAATCTATTACTTCCGTTACTGCTCTAAATAAGCTATAGCTCTAGCACAATGTCTCGATAAATATAGATATAATATTCGTAACAAGAATAAACATAAATTCTGTATGTAATAAATGAGTAACTTCTCTACCCCCAACGTTATAGATCCAACTCCAGAAGCATTTCGCTTGGCAACATTTACATATGCCGCGCGAAATACAACCATACCAATCAGTAGTTTGCGTAAAGTCGATCAATTGATCATTGACGGCACAATTCCCACGGCTTTAACTGTTGTGAATATGCCAACGCACCAAGAACTCCTAAGTTTATTTGATAATCCTGTAATCGGAGACTTAGTAGATATCGTGCTTGTCAATACACAAACAAACTCGATTAACTTGACACAGAGTAACCCATCAACTAGAGTTTTAACTGTCTCAGGATCAAGTATAATACATCTTCACCTGTACGTTAAAAACGCGACTAATACTGATGGAACGGCTGAAGTAACGATGAGTGGAGTTGCAGATGGTGGAACCTATTCTATCACTGCAAGCAATACAAAAGTTCCTGCATACTTTTACACACAGAAGATAAGCGGAGGATTACCCGTACAAATCAATTTAAGCGATATGATAGGAGCAATACGTATTACAACTCTTGCCAATTTCTTATTGCAGAACGAATATGTGTCTGTTACAGCAGGAGAAAGCTTTGCATTCAGTTATATATCAACGAACTCATCCGGTGTAGCGAGAACGTGGACAGCTAATGAAGCTGGTCAAACAATTGTGCCTATTACACCCGCAGTTGTAGCGCAACCAGATGCTACAACATACATGATCACACTGCAGTTCAATATTCTTGGAGTTACACCAACGTGGGTAGGTAGTACACTAAATATCGAGCTCGTCCAACTATCGTAATACCTGTACGAGTTGTTACGGAAGGGACTTCAGATTTAAGAACATCCAGACTGGCACAGGTTCTACCTCTAAATTACACCATTCACGCCACTCATCGCAACTCATACCATAGGACTCGTCTCCATCTCTTAGACAGTATGTACACAACCCATTCTTGCGTAACGGAGACTCAGGAGACCAATCATTACATCTCAGACATTCATACATACACATATTTTCTAACTCATCCCGCGGAACATCTATCGCATCTCGCTTTATATTCCGTTCACAGTAATTATATGGTGGCCTATCATTTGCGTAGCAATATACATTATTGTAGTAGCGATTGAGTCGAATCATATTTGGCCTGGTATAGATGTCATATATATATTCGTCTAAACGTATATCTACCATAACCTGTAGATCCGGTGGGAAATCATCGTATATCTTATTATTTAGATATCCTTTCATTTCTGTATAATCACCAATCTTTAAGATACAATGCGGTATTTCCCTTAATTTCTGTCTTATTTGAACGGTAAACAAACAAGATTAAAAGTAATTCGATGTTTACAAAGGGCAAGGATAGTCTCCAGGACAGTTTATACCATTGTAGACTTTCTTATCGTCGCAGACATCGTTTTCCCATTTATCGTTGGATAAGGATGATCGTTCCCAGTGTATCGGTTTTCCTTGGAATCCTACTCCACATTGCTGTGAATTAAGAATGGAAGGGGGGATCGATTCACAATAATTCCTTAGCTCGGAGCCTTTCGCTCCCCATGTATAACTGCCATTTCTACAGCGCGCAAGAGGTGCTTCGAAATGGAAGCCTTCTTTCTTTTTTGTAGTTTCGATGATAGCTGCGACACTTACTCCGAGGGCAGCGAGTACGACAAGAAAAAGCAGGCTATTCATGAGCATTTTGTTTTTGAATATCGGCACATTCATTTATCTAGAGAGGAGATTAATTGTACCTTTAAGATTTGGGCGTACGTGTATATGATGGAAGAATTGGAAGATAACAAAGCGACTTGGAACGATAAGCTAGAGATCGCTGTAAAACAAATAGGTGAACAATCTCAGTCTTATAAGTTCATGCATCTCATGGCAGCTCGTTCGGCACAGAATATCTATGTAATATTGATGATGTGTGGAATTGTTCTTGGTCCCCTTGCTGGATCTTTATCGGGGATTGGGGCTGCTCTTAATCCAGAGTCTGATCCGACAATTCCTATAATTAGCGCATTATTCGCTTCAGTTTCTGGGGTAATCGTAGCAATTGTGAAATTTGGGAGGTATGATGAAGTAAGTTTGTCCAACAAGTCGACAGCAGCTAAGTATACGTCTCTAGAGGCAAATGTTAGGCGACAATTAGCTCTTTACCGTCACGATCGAATTGATGCAGCGCAGTATATGAAATGGCTTGCTAATTCATTTGATGAGCTGTTCGCAGCCGCGCCGCTTCTCCCAACAAGCATACATTCAGAATACTCGGAGATAGCGAGAACCGCCGGAGTGTTTGTTCCCGGAAGTTACACACATACGATAGATATAAATAACGCCTACGAGGAGGAGAAAATGAAAGAGATGACAGATCATACTGTAATTAATATTGAATCCGAAGCGGAAGGATCCACTTCTTCGGCACATTCTACACATCCTGTTCATATACCTATGCAAGGTTCTACTAGCATCCAGCGTACGAATACCTTATCTCCGTATCCAGATCTCAATCGTTTTAGTGATGGGGAGATGGCATACGAATTACGGAGAATGATGGGGTTTAGATGAATTTAACAATCTAATGCATTATACTGCATTATACTGGAATGCGGAAGTCTATTTGAATATCACGAGTGATTTCTTATAATTTCCATAAAACGAATAGTAGATATTCGCTTTACTAAAAGATGTCAGATATAATCTCTTATCTCGTTAATTCTGTAAATCATTCAGAGAATTTGAAGGACTTGCTGGCGATATGTGTGAATGTGTCAATATCTGCTGGTGGCGCATTATTCGTATACAACAGGCAATATAAATGTTTAGAGCACTTACACATTCATAATCCAGATGTGGATGAAATTAAGCTACAGACTGCAGGTAAACTCGACGGTGTGTATATATACAATGCTAATTCAATAGAAGAGACACAGAAGTCATATTGTAGGTCTGTCGACAGAACGAATATATCAGGCATTAGCTTGGACTCTGGAATACGAGCTAGATACGCCATTTCGGCACTTCTTCTCATTCCGATAACTCTAGATATGGAGCACGTCGGTGTATTATGCCTTATGGACAGGGATGGCGGATATGAAGAGGAAATACTTGAACCTTTAACTCCATACCTTTCTCTAGTACAAATTGCGTTAAGTAAACGTCAGTTGTATAACGAGTACAAAGAGATGTGCTCAGAATCGGCATATGCAAGCAAGGATCTGTTCCTTGCGAACATGAGTCATGAAATTCGCACACCTTTGAATGGTGTGATCGGTTACAATCAGTTGTTGATGCAGACATCTTTAACAACAACTCAAAAAGCGTACCTTACGAGTATGAATCAATGTTCGCTTCAACTTATGCATATCATCAATGATGTGTTAGATTTTTCCAAGCTTGCCTCCGGCAAGATGTCACTCCATGTAGAATGTGTTGCTGTAGCGGATATTGCGGGAATGGTTCAGGATGCTCTCGGACAGCGGATGACTGAGAAGAAGCAACATTATTCGTTCACAGCCGACTATACTGTTCCTGAGTTTATTGTTTTGGATAAACAGAAGCTTGTTCAGGTGATTATAAATCTAGTGTCAAATGCATCAAAATTCACGGATATCGATGGGCATATTTCTGTTAGAGTTAGTGTCGAGAATGATATGCTTAGAGTTGAAGTGGTTGACACAGGAGTTGGTATTTCTGTGGCTGACCAGTGCAAGCTATTTAATAGTTTCATGCAGGTAAATGCATCAGTACGAACTGGAGGAACTGGTCTCGGGCTTGCAATCTCGAAGAAACTCACAGAGGTACTAGGTGGAGAAATAGGTGTGAGAAGTCTGCCTGGATCAGGATCGACATTCTGGTTTACAGCTAAGTTCAGTGCTTATGAGGATTTCGAGAGGAGTTTGGAGCACGATATGCGAATACTGAAGAACAAAATAGTTCTTGTTGTTGACGATAATATGGATAACCGTTTGTGGATTTCTGAGATATTGTATGAAATGGGCATGAGACCTGTTATTTGTGCGTCTGCGCCCGAAGGTCTGCGGGCGGTAATGAGTGACAGAGAAAAGTTTGATATAGGTCTCATTGATATCTGTATGCCCGGTATAACGGGAACTGAGCTTGCCCAACAATTGAAGAATGAACGTCCGTTTCTTCCCCTAATTGCATTATCGTCACTTGACGATTTTGTTGGGACCCCAGACTTTGAGGATAGACTGAACAAGCCCGTAATTAAGTCCCAGTTAGCGAACATGATGTCGCAAGTTTTAGCGAAGAAGACAAAGCCTAATTCATACATTGGTAATAGCGAGAGTAGTGATTGTAGTGATTGTAGTTCAGACAGTTCTTCCCCTGGGAACGAATTCAACAGAGATGTGAGGATCCTCATTGCCGAAGATATATCGTATAATCGTGCACTTCTCGTCAGCATTCTCAAATCTCTGAAATACACGAATATCAGTGAATCCGAGAATGGACAGGAAGCGTGTCAAATGATGGAAACAGCGCATAAGGAAGGTAAACCATATGATATTCTTCTTCTTGACTTGCGAATGCCAGTTATGGACGGACATGAAGTGATTAATGTAATGACAGAGATGGGATGGAAGCTCCCACATATTATCGTTGTCACGGCGTCTGTGATGGATGAAGATCGTGCACGATGTAGAGAGAATGGAATTAAATACTTTCTCTCGAAACCCATCGATATCCAGGAACTCAAGAATGTGATGTTACGTTCATGTAGAGTTTTTTAATATATATAGCTACGAAGAATATCGAAGTGATGAATCTTCCCATACCTGTTACATCGTGTCTGATTATTTCAACGAAGTTATCCACGAAAGTAATAAATTCCATCTGAAATAAATCAGATGGAATCTCTTGTAAAGAAAATTAGCGCAATGGATATTGATGAAGCCCGAAAGTATATCTTAAATGCTCCCCTAACACAACTGAACAAATTAAGAAATTATCTTGACAATCAGTACTACACGGAAGGTGGAAAGACGGTGCCAGATTATTACTATGATATGTTAGAGGAGATTTTGAAAGACAGGGACCCATACTTCGAAGATCGTGTTGGCGCAACTATCGGTACCAACCAGAAAGTAGAGCTTCCTTACTACCTCGGAAGCATGCCTAAAATCAAATCTCACGAATACAAAAAACTTATTAATTGGCTGGTAAAAAATAATACAAAGGATTATGTCCTGTCCTCGAAACTAAATGGAGTCTCATGTCTAGCCGTCTACTCAGGAACGAATGCAGTACGTCTTTACACTCGCGGGGACGGGGTATATGGAGGAGATATCTCGTGGATTGCCAAATCGATGCACAAGACAATTCCGTACAAAATGGATACCAAAATAGCTATTCGCGGAGAGATTATCATGCCAGATGCTATCTTCAAGAAAAAGTATGCAAAAGACTACGCGAATGCCCTTGGAATGACAACCGGTATCCTTACATCTAATACGGTGCCAAACGCAGCCAAGGATCTTCATTTTGTTGCATACGAAGTACTATATCACAATACTGCTCCAAGTCCTGAAGAACAATTCAAGATGTTGGTAGATGAAGGATTCGAGGTTGCTCTACATTCTCTTACAGATATCCTATCAGTTGATTTACTCACTGACTATCTAATATCGTTCAGGGAAAAGTCGAAATATGATTTAGATGGTCTTGTTGTACAGGCCAACGAACCGTTCCAAAGATGTGATGTAAAATACCCTTCCTATGCGTTTGCGTTTAAAATTCCTGGCATCGTAGAGGAAGCAAAAGTTGAACAAGTCACATGGGATATGGATAGCAGAGGGAATCTTATACCTCGTGTATGGGTTCAACCAACCGAGATTTCTGGTATAACAGTAGAAAAGACAACAGCACATAACGCAAAATTTATCTACATAAGGAATATAGGACCAGGAGCGATAGTACAGATCACAAGATCTGGTGAGATCATTCCAAATGTTATAGGTGTTGTAAAATCCGCGAAAGAACCTGAGATGCCAAACATACCATGGAAATGGAGAACAGGTAACACGCACATTGTACCTGTTAAAATTACAGGTAAAGTCGCTGTGGAGATGGGAATGAAAATTGTTTTCAACTTTTTCCACAAGTTAAAAGTAAATGGCATCGGAAAAGCGACAGTCGCGACGATGAACAAGAATGGTCTGGAAAGTATTGTTGCGATCCTGTCCGCTACGGAAGATGAGATATGTGACGCTGTTGAAAGTAAGGCAAACGGAAAGAAAATTTATGCAAATATTCGTTCGCTTCTGACGAATCCTGATATTCCTCTACTCATTGGGTCTACACCTGTGCTAGGAGAAGGTATTGGAAGGAAGCTGACTATCGAACTAATCAATAACATACCAAGTATCTTTGTTGTTGGACCAACATGGGAAACACAAAAGTTGGAGAAAATAATTGGGACGATGCAAGGATTTGGACCTCATCGTGCCGCTGAAATCGCAAGGAACATATCATGGGGAAGCAAATTCGAGAAAATTCTCAGAGAACTGGCAATCCACAAAAAGGATAATGTGAAAAAGAAGGTCAACGATTCCCTGAAAGGTGAAGTATTCGTTGTCACAGGATTCACGGATGTATCACTTGGGGACGAGATTGCAGCAAGAGGCGGAGTGTACACAACTAGTTGGATGAAAGGAGTAACAGGTGTTATTGCTGGGAAGAAGTCCTTAGTAAATCGTACTGGAAAAATTAAAAAGGCTGATGACGCAGGTATTCCCGTATTTTCGCTTGACGATTTCACAGCACATTACTTGAAGTGATGTCGCTGTACTTGGATTGGAATTCTTCAAGTTCTTCCTGACTCTTCTTCCATTCTTCATGAAGGCGGTTGCGTCTATCTATGTGGTCTGAAAGTTCTTGCTCTAGTTTCCTCTTTTTCGCCCGTCTTTCCTTCTTCTCTTTCGTTATCTTCGACTCTTCCACAATGTGATCTGTGAGAGTAATCATAGGTATTTCCCGCTTAACTCCTTCGCGCTGCTTATTCCGATCGAGAGGATACTTTATTTTCATATACTCATCAACAAGTTTGGGACAGTTTGCGCACACGACTTCCATGGGTGAAGTCGTCTCGCAAGGGTAACTCCAACTATGCACACTTATCAGATAGGTCTTGTTCTCCATTCTCATTAATACCTAATATCAATGAATTATTAATCAATTTTGAATAATAATTCCTCGTAGTATGTATCAGGGGAGATAAATAGAGCTCTTTTCTCAGTCTCAATGCGAAAACTTTGGCATCGAGTCGTCATAACATCTCCATATTATCTCTTCTATTTACTGGGACGTCTCAACTACCTTACCAACAAGTTCTTGAATAAGCACCTCAGCGTTACGTATGTTCTTGTTATGCTGGAAATTCATATGTTCAGCTAGGACATCACCTTCGATTGAGACAATCGAAATAGCATGTGCTTTCTCGGTGAAACAGAGCTGAACAGAGAATCCATTCTCGTTAAGAGCCTCAACGAGAGGAAGAACTCTGCTGGAGTTCTTGTTGGGCCGTCCTCAGTTGATATAAGGTCCGTAGAAGAGAGAGACGATGGGTGAATCCTCCTCTGCAATATGTAGCATGTTCAAGTCGGTTTCGTTGCTGTTTGTACACATCTTTATTTGTATCCAGATCTCTTTAAATTGTCATTTACTATCGCCTCCTCTAAGTTTGCTGATGTTTCGTAGTGGGCGCGAAGTACATCTTATTCAACGTCTTCCAATACATGATAAGCAGTTCAATCGGATCATCCACAGCTATTTCTTGCAATGATTCAATACGGGCAAGCATCTCATTTAGACGAGGAGTCATGAAAGGGTCATCTTGGAAAAATTTATCAAGAAGCTTGCCAGTCATCTTCTCTATATCAGTAAGCCGGTCAGCATTTGTGAAGGTTTCCACAATTCGGGACTCTCCGAAGTCATGTGCTAAGAGATGCATACCATCGTCACACTCAAAAGACACAAGAACATTTCCTGGATGGAAATCATTGTGAACAATATGTAACAACGATTGCATATCTTTAATAATAAGAAGTATCGTTGTGTATATATCCTCAAGCATCTTTTCCCCTTGTCCCTCCGCCAAAAACGCGCTTAGATCTCCCCATGCAAGTTCAGAGATAAGGACGTCAGATGGTATAACTAACGTGTTTATATCGATAGCAAGCCCAAACCTCCCGGCATACTCGATTTTATCATTCAAATCCATGGAATGAGTCTCCTGAGTATATTTCCCCCATAGAATTCTACGTTTCCGCGGATTGTTTTCTGTATCCAATATCGCACGACACACCTGCCAATCTTTGCTAGGTAGTATAAACTGACTATCATTGTCGTACACTGTATCATTACAATGTGCGGCTCCATACACAATCGGAAAGTAGGGTGTCATTCCAGTGAGAACAAGATCAGACGCTTGTGTGGCTATAGTGATCTCGTTCATATTTACATGTTCCGATTTATCGTTGATAATAGGCATAATCTTGCCAGCTACTTCTCTACCTTCTGGCGTCCGAAGCTCGTACACTGCTGCATGTACAGAATTCGAGCCAATCCTTCTCACAACCTCGAGATTTGTGGTCTCATTCGAGAAGCAATATTCGCCTTCGATCTCATCGCGTATTTTTGTGTAGTTAGACAATCGTGGCTCTTCATATCCAGAAATAGGTGTCCAATCGAGACCCTGCAGGTCCAATGAATTTACAATATTTATACTTTCCATATCTGATTCTTCTTACTAACTGGAAGAAAAATCAATTACAATACTATCCCTATTTATGTATACAAAAGTTCTGAGGAATTTTTGGCACTACTTTTGACACTACTAGCGGACAATTGTTTCTATACCATCTGTCCTCTTCTTCTCTTTTTGCCCTCTCAACATTATACCTTGTTTCTTTATCAAGACTTTTATTAAACGCTGCATTCTCGGCAAGCTGATTAACAAATTGATTGTATGTCGTCTCATCGACTGGCTGTTGATCAGAAGAAATCCTCAATCCGGAATCATCTATATAATAGTGTAATTTGTCTTCCACACCATCCTTGTACATTGTCCATCTACGTGGGTATAACTTAGCAGGATTTAAATCCCAGAATCGCCATAACCCATTTCGTTTTTCTTTCCTGTAGAGCCCTTGGCATTTCAATCCCCCATTTGGTCTATACTCTTCATAATTACCGGACTTCAATCCTTTAGTGTAATTACATTTCCACCACAACGTGCCACTAGGATACCAGGATACCCACTTACCCTGTCGCACATTATCACGATATTCGCCTCTATATCTCTTCTTACCAGAAGACCAATAACCGATTTCGACACGTTTTATAAACATACTTACAATATTTTCTCCACTTATAATTTTCAGTAGAGAATTAGAAGCTGTTTTAAGCATGTCGATATGTTCTTGATGTAATTGGGAGCAAATATGTAACCTAAATATATCAACGTCAATGTCAAACAGCATTAATGTTGTAATACAAATCTTTAACATGATAATCAATCTTCTTACATCTCATATTCTGGGAAAGTCTCCATGACACTGTCACACAAATCTCTAACTTTTCTATTGTTGACATTATGTTGCTCGTCTATTACTTCTGTCTTTACTTGACTAGGAATACTGTTGGAGGTAATATTGCGGGGATTCCCTACAACTTGATTTTTATCTTCTCTTCTCTCCTTCCCCTCCTTTCTCTCCTTCCTCTCCTTCCCCTCCTTCCCCTCCTTCCTCTCCTTTTTAGCGGTATCTTTCTCATCTGATGATGACGATTGATAATTAGGATCAGGATAGATCATAGTTGTGAAATTATACCCCGCGTGAAAGGCGGCATACTCTGGTGCCGGTTCTCGACTATAACCCTTCTTATTCATAGAAATAATACCTTGCCCGGCTGCTGCTTGTTCAGCATCCGACTTCTTGGCAGCAGACCCATTACCAATCTTTATCCACTCACGTCGCGGGTTGTGTATTGTAATCACGTCTCCTGTATGTGAATTTCCTTCGGTCTTGATTGGGACTTTATTTACCCCCTTTGGTACCCAATACACTGTAGCACGTGCAAGTGTCTCATCCCTAGTGTTGATATACGCCCACGTGCCCAGATGAGGGAAAGCATCAAATAATTCCTTTAATCGTGTCTTATTATCATAGAGATCTTTGTGAAGGAGGGATATATCAAGCTCGTTGAAAAGACTCTCAAGAACTTCATACATAACTGCCGATCCTACTCCCTTACCCCGTCGTAGGTCAATAATCCACTCAGTGGCTCCGCAAAACGCCTCTAGGGAATCTTCAAGTAGGTCCTTCATCTTCTTACTTCTCTCCTCGACAGATGCAGTGATAAAAGGCCAGAACCCATGATCCTGGGCAATCTTAAAGAAGGATTGCTTTGCTCCGTAGTTAATCCTCAATCTCGCAATAACCTTTACTCCGAGAGTACAGAACAATTGAGGGAATCGTCTACAGGCATACCAAACAATAAACTTGTTTGCTGTGCCATCTCCAAGCTGCTCGTATATCTCGTAGTTTTCCACAGGATCCGCAGTTGGAGATGTAAAGGCCTGGTTGTATATTTCCATGGCGTCATCGTCTGTGAACTCATTCACGAACTCGTCTTCGAGAGAACTTCTTTTCAGTAATGAACGAATGTGATCGCGAAATGTACCGTCACGAGGTCCTTCATATATCTCAACTTCTTCATCAGACGAAACAGACATAATTACATATTTCCAATATCTCTTTAATCCAAAATTCAAATCTCACAAAAATATAGAGAGGTATATTACTTTCGCGAAACTCATTAAAACTTCTCCGTATTTCCTATGTGCCAGTTCGTCTTCCCGTATATACGTTATATACGTTATATACGTTATATACGTTATATACGTTATATACGTTATCCACGTTATCCAGACTTAGTACCGCAACATTCTACAATAGGAGTCCTCGAGCTAGATATATGAATTGTGTAAGTTATCTTACACAATCAATTTGTTTATGCTTAGTATCATCCTAGTCCTTATGGATGATGTATAGGGCGAGGTGCGAGTTGAGAGTTATTTCCACAATTACAACAATCAGGGCAGAACATCTTTTGGTAGTGTTGATCGTAGTTTGTCCTTGGTTCCCACCAGGCTTGATTTGTGTTACATCCCGCTCGGGTATTGAAATTGAGATTCGCATCAGGGTGGAAGTGCTTCGGCATCATGTCATATGCAGAACGTTGGCTCATCTTTATTTGTAAGAGAAAATCTAGAAATGAAAATTTGTATCAATATGAAAATGGTAAGGTATGACCACATCATGTCCCGTTGCAAGAGCCATACCCTATCTCACGCTACATTTCCGTACCCATAAGATTGATTCCTCTCATGGTATTGCCCATGCGAAAGCGGTTCTCTCACATGTTGACAAAGCAATCGAATCCTCACAATCTCTTAGTCCTATGAGGGTGATATCTATTCGCCTTGCGGCGTTATTACACGATGCAGATGATAAGAAGTATTTCCCTGATACATACGAAACGTTCTCGAATGCGAGAACGATAATGGAAGATGTAGGTATGGATAGGAGTACAATTTCGGATGTGGTGGTTATGATATCCTTAGTCTCTTGCTCGTCTAATGGGAATTACTACCCAGAGGACGTTGGAACGAATCCAGAGATACTATGGCCTAGATGGGCTGACAGACTTGAAGCTATTGGGGAAATTGGTATTCGAAGGTGTTACGAGTATAATGCCATGATCGGAACTCCTATATCATGTGAGGACACGCCAAAATGTACGAAGATCAATGATATCTTTGCGATAGCAGCTACACGTTTTCCAAGTTACAGAGGGAAAAGCGCAAGTATGATCGACCATTTTTACGACAAGCTTATTTCTGTCGCATCACCTGATTTTAGCGTGATTCAAAATCGATATCTTCAATCAGAATTTTTGAAGAGAATGTACCCTATTCTGGATCTGTGTATTGTGTACTCGTTGGAAGGGGATACAGGTGTGAAAAGAGAGTTACCCAAGTCTATTTCGTACACAGATAATAGGGAATGATGAACACGTCAATTTTGGATAACATGTGCTAGGGGTACGGGATGAGTAAATTGATTTTTTAATACATATCTCTCATAAACATATCGCATAAACAAACATGGCCAGCGTTAAGCTTTCACCTTCATTGTATTATGGTATCCATCCAACGACAGTATTACCAGATTATCATGTCGACCATTTCGTAGACCTAACTGAGGAAGGAGAAGTACCTCCGTTCAATCCTGTAGAGGGTATATATCATTCTTTCCCTATAAAAGATAGGACAAGTGTGAGTGTAGATGAATTGTCCAATATTGTGGACTATATAAATAACTTAGATGGAGTTGTCTACATCTCCTGTAAAGGAGGGCACGGGAGAAGCGGTATGGTGGTAGCTGCAGTATACGGGAAAAGAGAAGGATTAAGTGGGAAGGAATCCCTTGATCATATACAGAAAGAATGGAGTCGCCAACGAGACATGACGAAATTGCGCAAAGTAGTACGTAAATTAGGTTCACCCCAAACAAAAGCTCAGAAAGACGTTGTGATTGAATACTTAGGAAACGGTAAGAGAGCGAGTGGATTAAGTAATAAAATCGTTGCGATTCTCCTTCAGTCCAAAACGTCTGAGGATGCAGCAAAGAAACTAGATATGTTCCCTCCGACTAAGGACTTATTAATATTATGTAGAGTACTAAGGTGGGTTTCACAATATTGCATCTCACACAATGTAGGAGATGTAGACAAAGCACAGTTTGCCCTTCGGACTCTTATAGATATGAAACCACACGTTGTATGTATCAAAGTTTCTAATCTCAGGGATCTTGGGTACTCAGACCTGCGAGACTGGATGAAATATCCTGAGAATATATACACAGGACGAAAAGGCCGAATATGGATTCACAAAGACGGTGAGAAGGAGATATTCCACTACCCTGGTAGTAAATGGGAGAATCCTTACAATCTTAAGGATTACGATCTCGAGACTTCTTTAGAAAAGTACAGGTCGCATATCAATGGAACAGACCGTGTGAAAGACATCGACGAACTGAGGAACATGAATCTTGGATGTTTCTGCGATAATAAAGTTGATGAGAACGGCCAACCGTTGTGTCACGCGCAAGTGCTCGCAGACATGTTGTAAAGTATATCTATTGATTTTTGTCTTGATTCCAAAACAAACATCGAACTAATTCCACTCACTCTCACAATCTCTCATTGCTCCAATTTCACTCACTTTCATCGCTCTCATAGCTCTCATAGCTCCTCGGTTTCCACTCGCTCTCCTTAGTCAGAAAGGTAATAATCGGTTGCAGAATACCAAATAGATGTTGCATGTCTGGGGAATCGTTGAGTGAATCGTGAGCATTATCCAGTTTATTTTTCAGCTCTTCGAAATTTTCAAGTTCAAGGGTACTGTAATCCTCATGTAGTTGGTCTGTGAGATCTGAGATTCCGAGCTTTTTTGAGAGGAAACTAATGAGACCCCAATCGGGTTCTCTTACAGATATATCTGTAGATATATTTTGCGGAATAGTTTGAGGCATTATCCTCAATAGGGCTAACAGTTTTGTTGCTTGTTCCTGATCATGAGTAATTTCTGCATACTCTTTGATATATTTAGTGGAGTAAGGGTTCCCATTCGAGATACAGGTACGAATATTCTCAACCGTCATCGCCTGTAGATGTGATATTGATTCTTCAAGTAGTATCTTTGCACGCTCTTGGTCTTGTATTGACCCTAGTAGTCTCACCGCTTCGTCCAGCGTATAAAATAAGTCGCCTATAAAGCTCCGATCACTAAACGTAGCAATTTCTGATTGTATACTTTCGACTTCTGTTAACGCTCTATCAGTGTCAAAAAGTCTCTTTATTTCTCTATTGTTGCTATCGTTTGGAGACACTTTCTGAAATAGCTTCACAACTTTGATCAAATCAATGTATTCATGCGGGTAGGGACCGTCTACTAATGTAGTCATTATTGAAACCAAATTATTATATATATTCTCTATAAATATGTCCATATTATTGCTCACTAATTCGAGTTTATTATTTAACTCGTCCGTTCCCAGTATCTCTTGCATATCAGATATTATTTCCTCTCGTTTATTTAATTTGCTATACAACTTTAGATAAGGTAATAGATAATCGTTAATAAATTTATCAGACACGTCCCAACTGCTTTCAGCGAACACCATGTTTATATCATGTAGGTTATTAGCTATCTTCGATAGCAAGTTGTCTGCAGCAATTAATAATTGGGTTTTCTCATTGTTCGTCAGTTCTCCTCTATCTACTTGTTCCTGTAATCCTTGCAATATCGTCCCATCCCGGAATCGACCTAAGAGTATTTTCGTATTGTCTTCTATATACAGAGCTATATTTCCCGAATCTTTTACGAATTGTCTCACTCCGTAAAGACTCATCGTATCTTGTGGTTCACAATGCTTCCCACTTATAGCAGACCCTGGTAAGTTCAGAAGATACGCTAAAGATACCGCTCGTGTACTTCTGTGTTGACCATTTCTATCCAGTATAGGTACAATGTAGAAAATCGTCGAGCCCTCCTCTGTGACGCTTTTCAACATTGCTTTGTAATCAGGAAGTTGTATGAACGTACTATTTCCAGCAGGTGCCGTGCTACCTACATATGCGGTACCTGTATCGTTTATATTAGGAGGGCGACCTTCTTCACATTCATAGTAGATATTTGTTGGATCATCCATCAACTTCTCTAACTCATCCAATTTCCAACAGATCGCTTGATCAAAACTACCAATTCCTGTATAAATCAACACAAGGTCTGTATATTTATCCACTCCCCCAACAGGACTTTCCCCCATAAAATCAGAAGTCATACAGTTATCTGGGACTCCGACATCTCCAATGTATAATTCATTAGATGGTGCAACTGTAGCGACGCTCAATAGTTGAGGTATCTTGCCCTTAAAAAGATATTTTATAAAGTCATGTTCCAGTTTTAGTTTTTCTGTTAGTATCAATTCTATGATTTGTTGTTCGCGTTGTCTCAACTCATTATTTATTCTCTCTTTTGCATCCTCAGCAGACATCCACCCACTCTCCACATCGGATCCGTATGCGTTCGTTAGCATCTCCTTGTACTCTTCATGTGACTGACTAAGCGAGAATGGTGTATCGTCTGACAGAGGTATCCCAGCAGTCACAGGTAGTCCCGATATCCCGTCATCACAAGCGCGTGTATATAAGTCTTGTGCTTGTGTAGTATCTATTCCAAGCTCGGCATTAAATTCAGCATACAATTCAGCATGCAACTCAACATTCTCGTTTCGTTTCATATATCCGAAAGCGATCCACGATTTGAACTTCTTAAGGAGAGAGGGAAATGTGTTCTTAAAATCAAGGTCAAATGTTTCTGGGAACACTGACTCGATAGTGTGCTCGAAGTTATCAATCGTTACATCTTCAAACATAATTTGTGCTATATAATCACGTGCAAGCGTATTAATACAATCTATAGCTCTTAATTCCCCCCATTCGTCCAGCTGCTCCTGGATAACCAATCCCAGTAAATTAGAAAGATCTAAAAGATACTCTTGTATAGGTGTATATGTTTCATGCTGCCTGTGCTCATAATCATCGAACTCATACTCAGATTCAGATTCAGACTCACTGTAACCTTCCATTCTTTATTAAATTATGACAATAATGCAATTGAATTAACTTAATCCTTTAAGATCATGGGTTTCGTAATTAAATCTCCAATTTCTTTACGTTTTAGGAATGATTTGTCAACGCTTTGCCAACACTTCGTCAACAAGTTTCTTTAGCATGTTAATTTGATACGGACGGAAACGGATATAACTCTGATCTAATCCGTATGATGATAGGCTCCTACACACTTCAGAAAATAAATTCGGTAGATCATCCAAGTCAGAATTATATTCACTTGGATAGTATTCATCTTTCAGTTCATTCAATATTCTAACGAAATTGTTATATAGATATGTTAACATATTACTTGCTTTACTCATCGTGTTATTGAGCTCTGTATCCAGGACGTCTGTGCCTAATATCTCTTGTAAACCAGTTATTTGTTTATAGTTTTGTATAATATATGGGTATATCTCAAGGTCCCCTATTAAGTTGGAGCCTATAAATGGCAAGTTCTCTATACGATCCGTCAAAGAATCTAATTCCGATAAAGATTCTTTTGCAACGAGTAGTAGTTGTGATTTCTCAGTATCCGTTATATCTCCTTTCTCTACTCGTTTCTCCAACCATTCCAATAGTTCGCCGTTCTTCAATAAATCTTGGAACATTTGTTTAGTATTTTCCGTAAGATCTATATCACCAGAATCTTTTACGAATTGTCTCACTTCGTAAAGACTCATCGTATCTTGTGGTTCACAATGCTTACCGCTAACAGCAGATCCTGGCAAGTTTAGAAGATATGCTAAAGATACCGCTCGCGGTGTTCTCTGATTACCATCACTACCCAGTATAGGTACAATATAGAAAATTGACAAGGCGCCAGATTTGACGGTTTCTAACATCGATTTATAATCAGAAAGCCGTATGAACGTACTATTTCCAGCAGGAGCAGTGCTACCTACATATGCAACGCCTGTATCATCAATATCAGGGGGGTGGTCGCCTTCACATTCGTAGTAGATATTTGTTGGATCATTCATCAACTTCTCCAACTCATCCGATTTCCAACAGATTGCTTGATCAAAACTGCCAATCCCTGTGTAGACAAATACGATATCTGTATATGTATCTATTCCTTCAACAGGATTTTCTTCCGTAAAATCAGAGGCGATACAGTTTTCTGGAACTCCAATATCCGCAGTAGATATTTGATCAGATGGTTCAGTTTCAGCGACTTTCATTAGTTGAGGCACATTTCCATTAAAAATCTTTTTTATGAAATCATACTCTAGTTTCAGTTTTTCGCATATTATCCATACCTTCATTTGCCAGTTGCGTTTTCGTATCTCCTCATCCATGCTCTTCTCTGCATCCTCGGCGGATATCCACCCACTTTCTAATTCGAAATTATATGCGTTGGCTAGCTCATCCATATATTCGTCCATCGATTGAACAAGAGAGCGAGGGGTATCGTCCGTGAGAGGTATCCCATCCGATGCAGAGAGACCTGCTATGCCTTTCTCATATGCACGCGAAAGTAGGTCTAATGCTGGAGTAGGATCCGCGCCAATTTGTATATTTAACTCTGGTGATCTGTAGCTTTCATCTTTTTCATATCCAGCAACAATCCACGATTTAAATTTTTTAAGTAGAGCTGGAAACATGCTTTCAAAGTCTCGGTCAAATGTCTCTGGGAACACGGTCTCAATAAGATAATCAAATTGTTTGACTGATATATCTTCATTTATAATATTTACTATATAGTCAGAGCCAATATATATGATATCATCTTCTCTTATGTCTCTTAATTCCCCCCATCTTTCTAGCTGACTTTGTATAGGAACGCAAAGAAATAAAACAAGATCCATAATGTATTGTTTCAGAGGAGTAGTTCGTCCATATTCTTCCATCATCTTTATTTCCAATTTTTATATTTAATTATTTTTATGCGAGTTGACCCTCTCCGAAACCGAATACGAAGTGCAAGAGGGTATAGGCGGAGAAGCACGTTGCGAATGCAATGAGAAATGTATATAGAGTACCTTGCCAAGTAACTCTCGATCTGACTAAAGATGGGTCAAAAACTGGGCATATAGTATCACATTTATCTCCACTATCCTTATCGCTCTCGAGCTTATGAGTAAGTTTCTTTATAGTTTTTCTTGTGCGGAACCTACTTAGTTTATCATTTGCAACGGCGGCCGCTGTGACCATAAGAGCATTTGCCAAAGAGTTCAGAGTAAAGGCTTTCCATACATTTGTGCTTCTAAATCCTTTAATGAGAGGCATCTATTTATAAGAGAGTTTGATAGTAATGAAATTAATATTCTACTTTTAGCGGTTCATCTTTCATAAAATTGATTTCCCATATTTCCTTTCCAGAAAATACAGTATGCTATCCCAAGACGAGTACGATTATGATTCTGAATCAACATTTATCATCGATCGCGAGGAGACGAGAGAACTGATGGATGAATGTGATGATACATTCGAGAAAATGGAGATCATGATGGACCGCCATGACATGATCGACCCTGGCGACAAGATAGATATCCAAACTGCAATGAAGTATGAAGTAGGACGTCTACATCCTCAAGACTGCTTTGAAAACTTCACGAAAGCGGCTATCAACGGCTACAATGGCTATGAATGTTTTCGTGAAGAACTAGAGAAGTGTATTGACTGGTTCATAACGCTTGGGGTAGAAGCTCCAGAGCACCTCTTAATCGGAAGAGTGAGATATAAGACCGTAGGAGAAGAGACCAGGAATTACAGAGTCAAAGCTCTGTTTATTGACAAGTGCGGACCTCACGGTCTTCTCCCTTGTGTGGATGGAGTCAATTGGGGAGAAATTAAAGCACAGGAATGGCACGAATATTATAGAGATACGGAATTGGTAACAGAAGATATCCTACACGCTGTACTCAAATATCATAGTCAGTATCTCCGCCGTAAAGATATGATACAATCGTATCATTGTTGAGGTATTTCGTATTGGCTACAGTGTTCATTCAGAATTCAATTCTAGACACCCATCAATGAACACTTTCTTGAAAATCGCCATCACCTTCTTCGGGCTATACTCTCGGTAACAGTTATTGTCCTTATCTCTGTAATCTTTAGGATCAAACGTTGTTAATATATTATAGCACTCGTCCTCGGTTAAGTAATAGAGAGCTTTGTCCTTCAATACCGTCCGGTAATGATCATGGTCTTTCCAGACAGGACCTGAGTATGTTACTATCGGACGATTATTGACCGAGAATTCACCTATGGAACACCCGAATGTCTCTCCAAGGCTTTGGGCGTGTATCATAGCATCACACGTACAGATGAAGCGATTTTTCTCATCCATATCTACAATAGAATCAAGATTATGAATTTGTGGATGGCTATCAAATGCGGGGGTATTGAGGAAAACGAAGTGAATATTCGGAAAATGTCGGACAGTCCTTCTAATGGCACTCTTCGCTATTTCCAAGTCAAACGTATCGCGGCCTCCGTGGCGACCGAAAACGATTGCATCTTGTGGGATCCCGAGGTCTTCACGCATATTTGCTCCTGTTAGTGAAGCACGAAGTCCTACCATATGGGGAACAGATATATCCCAACTGTTCCTCTTTGCGAGTGTTTCCGAAACAGCCGCATACACATCTCCATGCGGTTGTGTAAGGTCAAATACACAGTGGATAGCGTTCTTGGCACGCTTGGAAACGACACCATCATTGGTGCCGTACTTTATTGCATAAAAGATATCACAATCCTTTATCTTCTCCTCCATGTCGTCTTCATCTGTGTACATATACACAGGAAATCTCCTAACAAACTTCATGTACGCAAGAACATCTCTCTCACAATCAATAGGTATGATAATGATGCTCTCGTTCTCTAATATTTCTTCGTTGTAGCGCGCATAGTCGTATATAGCAACACATGTACCTCGTACGTCTATAATTGGAGTGTGAAATGCAATTTTGACCATTTAAACTGCAATATCTCTCTTTAAGGTGTAATCTGATTGTATTCACACTCAGATTGTTATTTTTTCTACCTTTTTCTACCTTTTCTTACATGATGGAACAGTCACCGCCACCTCCTCTCATACGACGAGATTGACCCCCCTTTCTTCCCCTAGACTTACGTAAGATACTCTTCTTGGACTTACGAGACTTACGAGACTTACGAGACTTACGAGACTTTCGAGACTTTCGAGACTTACGAGACTTTCGAGACTTACGAGACTTTCGAGACTTTCGAGACTTACGAGACTTTCGAGACTTCCTTCGGCTGCTCTTACGAGACTTCCTTCGGCTACTCTTACGACTCTTACGAGACTTCCGAGACTTCCTGCGGCTACTCTTACGACTCTTACGACTCTTACGACTCTTACGACTCTTACGACTCTTGCGGCTCTTGCGGCTCTTGCGGCTCTTGCGGCTCTTACGACTCTTGCGGCTCTTACGAGACTTCCTGCGGCTACTCTTACGACTCTTCATGCCCCTACTCTTACGGCTCTTACGAGAACTCCTATGGATGCTCTTCCGAGATTTACGACTCCCGCGGCTGATTCTACGACTTACACTTTTATGCTTTGCCATTTATTCATGACAAGAGAATTTTATAACAAAAATGTTCTTAACTGCGTATTGGTTCATAAGGCTACGCTGATTTTTGTATGTATTCCTTCCTTGCACCACTCTCAAGTACCATTCGCGAATATTGTTGCCGGTTAATCCCTTTTTCTATACCACTCCTGAGTACATTCGCGTAGATTCTTACCAGTCGATTTTCTCTATGAAGACTCCATTCCTTAAAACAAATCTCCTTCCTTCCTTATACCATAACTGAATGCCGTTCCAGGAGATCATTGCCGGCTGATCCCCTTCTCTATGCAACTTCCCTTCCTTATACCATTCCTGATCACCGTCCGCACGGATTATTGCCGGTTGATCCCCATCTCTATGACACTTCCCTTCCTTATACCATCCCTGATCACCGTTCGCGTTGATTACTGCCGGTTGATCCCCTTCTCTATGACGCTTCCCTTCCTTATACCAGAACAGAGTACCGTGCACGGAGATTAATGCTGGTTGACCCCCTTCTCTATGTCGCTTCCCTTCCTTCCACCACTCCTGACAACCTTCGTAGATTATTGCCGGTTGATCTCCGTCTCTATGAACCTTCCCTTCCTTATACCATGACTGAGTACCGTTCCTGTAGATTATTGCCGGTTGTTCCCCTTCTCTATTTGGCTTCCACCGCCACTGATGAGGACTGGTCTTGCCTATTATTGCTAGTCCATCATAATTATGAGGTTGAATATGTAGACATATTCTATAGACATATCGCCAATCCTCGAGAAATAACTCGTTGAGGTACCTATTCGTCCCACACATATTGTTGATCTCTTCACGGTATAGGAATCGTGAAATAACAGATTGTATTATACTTCTGAGATCTGGTTGACATATATTAGAGATGGCAGACATAGTATTGTTATTTGCATAACAATACTTAATACAAAAAAAAATCATTTTTGTCTTTATTTATAACGCTTCCCTTCCTTGTACCAGGCCTGACAACCGATCGTGTCGATTATTGCCGGTCGATCCCCTTCTCTATGAAGCTTCCCTTCCTTATACCACTCCTGATGACCGCACGTGCAGATTAGTGCCGGTTGATCCCCTTCTCTATGAAGCTTCCCTTCCTTATGCCACTCCTGATTACCGTTCGAGAAGATTCTTGCCGGTTGATCCTCATCTCTATGCAGATTCCCTTCCTTATACCAGCACTGAGTACCGTAGTTGTCGACTATTACCTCTCCTTCATAATTATGAGGTTGGTGATGCAAACATATCCTATAAACATACCGCCAATCCTCGAGATATAACTCGTTGAGGTACCTATTCGCTCCACACAGATTATTGATCTCTTCATGATAGAGAAAGCGTGCAAAAACACATTGTAGTGTGCTTCTGAGATTTGGTTGACATATATTAGAGATTGTAAACATAGTATTGTTATATGGATATAACAATACTTAATACAATAAATTATTTTATACGATTCCCTTTCTTCCACCACTCCTGAAAACCGTTCGAGAAGATTACTGCCGGTTGATCTCCGTCTCTATGACGCTCCCCTTCCTTCCACCACTCCTGATCACCGTACGCGTAGATTCTTGCCGGTTGATCCCCGTCTCTATGTAGATTCCCTTCCTTATACCAGTACTGATCACCGTTCGCCCATATTATTGCCGGTTGATCCCCGTCTCTATGAATCTCCCCTTCCTTATACCAGATCTGACTACCGTCCGCGCTGATTACTGCCGGTTGATCCCCATCTCTATGCCACTTCCCTTCCTTATACCATGCCTGATTACCGTTCGTGTAGATTATTGCCGGTTGATCCTCATCTCTATGTGGATTCCCTTCCTTAAACCAGTACTGAATACCGTTCTTGTCGATTATAGCTGGTCCACCATAATTATGAGGTTGGTGATGCAAACATATCCTATAAACATACCGCCAATCCTCGATGAATAACTCGTTGAGGTACCTATTCGCTCCACACAGATTATTGATCTCTTCACGGTAGAGGAATCGTGAAATAACCGATTGTACTACACTCTTGAGATCTGGTCGACAAATATTAATAGAGATGGTAGACATTAGTGTTGTTATATGGATATAACAATATTTAACACAACAAATCATTTTTAAATTATTTTATACGCATCCCTTCTATCCACCACTCCTGATAACCGCTTGCGAAGATTCTTGCCGGTTGATCCCCGTCTCTATGATGATTCCCTTCCTTATACCACTCCTGATCACCGTTCGTGAAGATTAATGCCGGTTGATCCCCTCCTCTATGAATTTCCCCTTCCTTATACCAGGCCTGATCACCGTGCGCGAATATTATTGCCGGTTGATCCCCGTCTCTATGACGCTTCCCTTCCTTATACCATGCCTGATCACCGTCCGCGCAGATTATTGCCGGTTGATCTCCATCTCTATGAAACTCCCCTTCCTTATACCACCATTGATTACCGTTCGCCCATATTCTTGCCGGTTGATCCCCTTCTCTATGCCACTTCCCTTCCTTATACCAATACTGAGTACCGCTCGCGAAGATTATTGCCGGTTGATCCCCGTCTCTATGCCGTTTCCCTTCCTTATACCAGCCCTGAGTACCGCTCGTGTAGATTATTGCCGGTTGATCCCCGTCTCTATGCCACTTCCCTTCCTTATACCATTCCTGAGTACCTTCCTCGTCGATTACAGCCTGTCCATCATAATTATGAGGTTGGTGATGCAAGCATATCTTATAAACATACCGCCAATCCTCGATGAATAACTCGTTGAGGTACCTATTCGCTCCACACATATTATTGATCTCTTCACGGTATAGGAATCGTGAAATAACACATTGTAGTATGCTTCTGAGATCTGGTTGACAAATATTAGTAGAATTAGTAGACATAGTGTTGTTATATGGATATAACAATACTTAATACAACAATTCATTTTTATTATTTTATACGCTTCCCTTCCTTCCACCACTCCCGAGTACCACTCGGCCAGATTCTTGCCGGTCGATCCCCTTCTCTATGAAGCTTCCCTTCCTTATACCACTCCTGAGTACCGTTCGCCCAGATTATTGCCGGTTGATCTCCGTCTCTATGAAGATTCCCTTCCTTAAGCCACTCCCGAGTACCATCCGCCCAGATTATTGCCGGTTGATCCCCTACTCTATGACGCTTCCCTTCCTTATACCAATGCTGATCACCTCGAACGGTGATAATTGCCGGTTGATCCCCTTCTCTATGATACTTCCCTTTCTTATGCCACTCCTGAGCACCGTACGCGTAGATTATTGCCGGTTGATCTCCGTCTCTATGAATCTTCCCTTCCTTATACCACTCCTGATGACCGTTTGCGTGAATCACTGCCGGTTGATCCCCTTCTCTATGATGCTTCCCTTCCTTATACCAATACTGACCACCGTACTTATTGATTATTACCTCTCCTTCATAATTATGAGGTTGGTGATGCAGACATATCCTATAAACGTACCGCCAATCATCGGTATATAACTCGTTGAGGTACGTATTCGCCCCACACATATTATCAATCTCTTCATGGTATAGGAATCGTGAAATAACACATTGTAGTATGCTTCTGAGATTTGGTTGACATATATTAAAGATTGTAGACATAGTATTGTTATGCAAATAATAATACTTGACATTGTCTTTATTTATAACGCTTCCCTTCCTTATACCAGTACTGACTACCGCTCGCGGTGATATCTGCCGGTTGATCCCCATCTCTATGTCGCTTTCCATCCTTCCACCAGCACTGTCTACCGTTCGCGTAGATTTCTGCCGGTTGATCCCCTTCTCTATGTCGCTTTCCATCCTTCCACCAGACCTGAGTCCCGTCCGCGAAGATTATTGCCGGTTGATCCCCGTCTCTATGCCGCTTCCCTTCCTTATACCAAGCCTGACCACCTTTGTAGATTATTGCCGGTTGATCTCCATCTCTATGATACTTTCCTTCCTTATACCAGCACTGAGTACCGTCCACGTAGATTACTGCCGGTTGATATCCGTCTCTATGAAGCGTCCCTTCCTTATACCACTCCTGAGTACCGTACGAATTGATTATTGCAGGTCCATCATAATTATGAGGTTGAATATGCAGACATATCCTATAAACATGCCGCCAATCCTCGAGAAATAACTTGTTGAGGTACATATTTGCTCCACACATATTATTAATCTCTTCACGGTATAGGAATCGTGAAATAACACATTGTAGTATACTTCTGAGATGTGATTGACATATATTAGAGATAGCAGACATTAGTGTTATTATTTGCATAACAATACTTGATGCGGTAATTCATTTTAATTATATTTTATACACTTCCCTTCCTTCCACCACTCACAGTGGCCGGATGTGGGAATTATTATTGCTGGTTGATCTCCATCTCTATGAAGCTTCCCTTTCTTATACCACTTCTGAGTACCGCTCGAGAAGATTATTGCCGGTTGATCCCCTTCTCTATGTTTCTTCCCTTCCTTATACCAGTACTGAGTACCGCTCCAATAAATTACTGCCGGTTGATCTCCGTCTCTATGAATCTTTCCTTCCTTCCGCCACTCTTGATTACCGTTCGCGAAGATTCTTGCCGGCTGATCTCCTTCTCTATGTAACTTCCCTTTCTTATACCATCCCTGGTTATTGTCCGCGAAGATTACTGCCGGCTGATCTCCGTCTCTATGAGTCTCCCCTTCCTTATACCATGCCTGATCACCGTTCGAGAGGATTATTGCCGGTTTATCCATATCTCTATGATACTTCCCTTCCTTATACCAGTACTGACTACCGTCCGCGGCGATTTCAGCCGGTTGATCCCCATCTCTATGCATCTTCCCTTCCTTATACCATGCCTGATCACCGTTCGCGTTAATTTTTGCCGGTCCATCATAATTATTAGGTTGGTGATGTAGACATATCCTATAAACATATCTCCAATCATCGGTATATAATTCGTTGAGGTACGTATTCGCCCCACACATATTGTTGATCTCTTCACGATAGAGGAATCGTGAAACAACCGATTGTAGTATGCTTCTGAGATCTGGTTGACATATATTAGTAGAATTAGTAGACATAGAATTGTTATGGTGGATATAACAATACTTGACATGATAAATCATTTTAATTATTTTATACGCTTCCCTTCCTTCCACCACTCCGGATCACCGTACGCGTGGATTATTGCCGGTTGATCCCCTTCTCTATGGCGCTTCCCTTCCTTATACCAGTCCTGATCACCGTCCGCCCAGATTATTGCTGGTCGATCTCCGTCTCTATGCAACTCCCATTCCTTATACCAGTACTGATTACCGTTCGCCCAGATCATTGCCGGTTGATCCCCTTCTCTATGCCGCTTTCCTTCCTTCCACCACTCCCGAGTACCTCTGCAGATTAGTGCCGGCTGATCCCCTTCTCTATGAAGTTTTCCTTCCTTATACCACTCCTGATCACCGTTCGAGAAGATTCTTGCCGGTTGATCACCGTCTCTATGACACTTCCCTTCCTTATACCACTCCTGATTACCGTACTTATTGATTATTGCTAGTCCATCATAATTATTAGGTTGGTAATGTAAACATATCCTATAAACATACCGCCAATCCTCCGTGAATAACTCGTTGAGGTACGTATTCGCCCCACACATATTGTTGATCTCTTCACGATAGAGAAAGCGTGCAATAACACATTGTAGTGTACTCCTCATATAGGGTTGACATATATTAGAGATGGCAGACATAGTATTGTTATTCAAAATATCAATACTTAATACAACAAATCATTTTTGTCTTTATTTATAACGCTTCCCTTCCTTATACTAGGCCTGACGCCCGTTCGCCCATATTCTTGCCGGTTGATCACCGTCTCTATGACACTTCCCTTCCTTATACCATTCCTGATTACCGCTCGCGTAGACTATTGCTGGTAGATCCCCGTCTCTATGAAGCTTCCCTTCCTTCCACCACATCTGAGTACCGTCCGGGTAGATTACAGCCGGTAGATCTCCTTCTCTATGATACTTCCCTTCCTTCCACCAATCCTGACCACCGCTCGCGTAGATTTTCGCCGGTTGATCCCCACCTCTATGATACTTCCCTTCCTTATACCACTCCCGAGTACCACCCGGCCAGATTATTGCCGGTTGATCTCCGTCTCTATGAATCTCCCCTTCCTTGTACCAGACCTGATGACCGTTCGCGTTAATTTTTGCCGGTCCATCATAATTATTAGGTTGGTGATGTAGACATATCCTATAAACATATCTCCAATCATCGGTATATAATTCGTTGAGGTACGTATTCGCCCCACACATATTGTTGATCTCTTCACGATAGAGAAAGCGTGCAATAACACATTGTAGTGTGCTTCTAAGATTTGGTTGACATATATTAGAGATTGTAGACATAGTATTGTTATTCAAAATATCAATACTTGACATGATAAATCATTTTTTTTGTCTTTATTTATAACGCATCCCTTCCTTCCACCACTCCGGATCACCGTACGCGCGGATTATTGCCGGTTGATCCCCTTCTCTATGTCGCTCCCCTTCATTATACCACTCCCGAGTACCGTTCGCGAAGATTATTGCCGGTTGATCCCCTTCTCTATGGTTCGTCCCTTCCTTATACCATTTCAGAGTACCGTTCGCGTAGATTTTCGCCGGTCGATTCCCGTCTCTATGGTGCTTCCCTTCCTTATACCAGAACCGAGTACCGTTCGCGAAGATTTCTGCCGGTTGATCCCCTTCTCTATGGGTCTTCCCTTCTTTATACCAGACCTGAGTCCCATTCGCGTAGATTTTCGCCGGTTGATCTCCGTCACTATGAAGCTTCCCTTCCTTAAACCAGTACTGATCACTGTTCGAGTAGATTATTGCCGGTTGATCCCCTTCTCTATGATACTTCCCTTCTTTATACCAGGACTGGCAATTGTACTTGTTGATTATTGCTTGTCCATCATAATTATTAGGTTGGTGATGTAGACATATCCTATAAACATATCTCCAATCATCGGTATATAATTCGTTGAGGTACGTATTCGCCCCACACATATTGTTTATCTCTTCACGATAGAGAAAGCGTGCAATAACACATTGTAGTATGCTTCTAAGATTTGGTTGACATATATTAGAGATTGTAGACATAGTATTGTTATGCAAATAATAATACTTAATACAACAAATCATTTTTGTCTTTTATAATGATTCCCTTCCTTATACCAGACCTGACTACCGCTCGCGTAGATTATTGCTGGTTGATCACCGTCTCTATGAAGCTTCCCTTTCTTATACCAGTACTGAGTACCGCTCGCAAAGATCTTTGCCGGTTGATCACCGTCTCTATGGTTCTTTCCTTCCTTATACCACTCCTGATTACCGCTCGCGTTGATTATTGCTGGTCGATCCCCGTCTCTATGAATCTCCCCTTCCTTACACCACTCCCGAGTACTACTCGGCCAGATTATTGCCGGTTGATCCCCTTCTCTATGACACTTCCCTTCCTTATACCAGTACTTAGTACCGCTATCGTAGATTACTGCTGGTTGATCCCCGTCTCTATGACATTTCCCTTCCTTATACCATGCCTGATCACCGTTCGCGGCGATTATTGCCGGTTGATCCCCGTCTCTATGACGATTCCCTTCCTTAAACCACTCCTGATCGCCGCTCGCGTTGATTATTGCCGGTTGATCCATATCTCTATGAAAATTCCCATCCTTATACCATAACTGATCACCATTCTTGCTTATTGCCGGTCCATCATAATTATGGGGTTGGTGATGTAGACATATCCTATACACATACCGCCAATCATCCGTGAATAACTTGTTGAGGTACGTATTCGCTCCACACATAATATTGATCTCTTCACTATAGAGAAAACGTGCAATAACACATTGTAGTGTACTCCTCATATAGGGTTGACATATATTAGAGATGACAGACATAGTATTGTTATTCAAAATAACAATACTTGACATGATAAATCATTTTTTATCTTTATTTATAACGCTTCCCTTCCCTCCACCACTCCGGAGTACCGTACGCGTAGATTACTGCCGGTTGATCCCCGTCTCTATGCTGCTTCCCTTCCTTATACCAGTACTGAGAACCGGTCGCGAAGATTACTGCCGGTTGATCCCCGTCTCTATGTCGCTCCCCTTCCTTATACCACTCCTGAGTACCGTCTGTGTGAATTTTCGCCGGTTGATCCCCGTCTCTATGACGATTCCCTTCCTTATACCACTCCTGACTACCGCCCGTCTCAATTATTGCCGGTTGATCCCCTTCTCTATGCAGCGTCCCTTCCTTATACCAGTACTGAGAACCGTTCGCATATATTATTGCCGGTTGATCCCCTTCTCTATGACGCTTCCCTTCCTTGCACCAGTGCCGATCACCGTTCGCGGCGATTATTGCCGGTTGATCCCCGTCTCTATGATACTTCCCTTCCTTAAACCACTCCTGAGCACCGCTCGCGTAGATTACTGCCGGTTGATCCCCTTCTCTATGATGCTTCCCGTCCTTATACCATTTCTGATCACCATACTTATTGATTATTGCTTGTCCATCATAATTATGGGGTTGGTGATGCAGACATATCCTATACACATACCCCCAATCCTCCGTGAATAACTTGTTGAGGTACGTATTCGCCCCACACATATTGTTGATCTCTTCACGATAGAGAAAGTGTGCAATAACACATTGTAATGTACTCCTCATATAGGGTTGACATATATTAGAGATGACAGACATAGTATTGTTATTCAAAATAACAATACTTGACATGATAAATCATTTTTGTCTTTATTTATAACACTTTCCTTCCTTCCACCACTCCTGTCTGCCGTCCGCGTGGATTATTGCCGGTCGATCCCCGTCTCTATGCAAATGCCCTTCCTTATACCATACCCGAGTACCGTCCACGTAGATTCTTGCCGGTTGATCCCCTTCTCTATGCCGATTCCCTTCCTTATACCATAACTGATCACCGTACTTATTGATTATTGCCGGTCCATCATAATTATGGGGTTGGTGATGTAGACATATCCTATACACATACCGCCAATCCTCCCTGAATAACTCGTTGAGGTACGTATTCGCCCCACACATATTGTTGATCTCTTCATGATAGAGAAAGTGTGCAATAACACATTGTAATGTACTCCTCATATAGGGTTGACATATATTAGAGATTGTAGACATAGTATTGTTATTTTGAATAACAATACTTGACATGATAAATCATTTTTGTCTTTATTTATAACGCTTCCCTTCCCTCCACCACTCCGGAGTACTGTTCGCGGCGATTACTGCCGGTTGATCCCCGTCTCTATGCAGATTCCCTTCCTTATACCAGTACTGAGTACCGTACGCGTAGATTATTGCCGGTTGATCCCCTTCTCTATGAACCTTCCCTTCCTTATACCACCATTGTTCACCGTTCGCGCAGATTTCTGCCGGTTGATCCCCTTCTCTATGCCGATTCCCTTCCTTATACCAGCACTGAGTACCGTTCGAGAAGATTATTGCTGGTAGATCCCCGTCTCTATGCAGATTCCCTTCCTTATACCATTTCTGATCACCGTTCGCGGAGATTACTGCCGGTCCATCATAATTATGAGGTTGGTAATGCATGCATATCTTGTAAACATATTGCCAATCCTCTGTGAATAACTCGTTGAGGTACGTATTCGCCCCACACATATTGTTGATCTCTTCACGATAGAGGAAGCGTGCAATAACACATTGTAGTGTACTCCTCATATAGGGTTGACATATATTAGAGATGGCAGACATATTAGACATATATATATATAACAATAATTTTACGTGAAAATTCATTTTTGATATATAAATGGAGCTTTACTGCGGAAATAACGCATTGGATGGGAAGCTTGTTGCGGGAACTGCTACCCTAGGAACTCCGTATGACTGCATGAAAAAAGGGATAGGAGTTGGAATGAATTTACCATACAACTCTAGATACGCAGGACCGTATGCACCAATAGATCCAACGCGAATTTATTGTGGGACCAAATCCCCGTTGCCTGATGGATATGACAGCTTTGGAAACGCGCCAACATGTTTGCAGAAGGGAGTAGGAATCGGGATGATGCGGAGAGCACAGGTCATGAAAAAGAGTAGAAAAAGTAGGAAGAGTAGGAAGAGTAGGAAGAGTAGGGAGAGTAGGAAGAGTAGGAAGAGTAGGAAAAGTAGGAAAAGTAGGAAAAGTAGGAAAAGTAGGAAAAGTAGGAAAAGTAGGAAAAGTAGGAAAAATAGGAAAAGTAGGAAAAATAGGAAAAGTAGGAAAAGGAGAGTCAAAGGGGGAATACAAAGGAATAGGAAGAGTAATAGGAAGAGTAATAGGAAGAGTAATAGGAAGAGTAGGAGGAGTAGGATCGGTAGGATGAGTATGAAACGTGTAAGCCATAGAAAGAGTAATAAGATGAGAGTCAAAGGGGAACAAATGAGTAAAAGTATGGGTAGGAGTAGGAAGAGTAGGAAGAGTAGGAAGAGTAGGAAGAGTCAACGGGGTAAACAGCGGAGGAGTAAGAGATCTAGATCTGTTCATCCATAGAGAGAAGTAGTGTGCAAAACAACATAGCCATAGATCCCCATGTAGAGACTAGGAATATTGTCTGGAAAACACTTGAGAACATGTTCCTTGGACGATGTATGTGTATTCTCCAATTCTGAACAACCGCAGATGTCATTGATCCCCCTATCGGAACCAAACTACTTATCATGGAGGCAAGAATTGCCGATTTTGCTTTTTTACCCAAATTTGGTGATGCATATAGTGTCGCGCATGGGACGAGAGTCAACATCGGAATTATAAGAAAGAATATATGATCAGTTATCATGACTTTCCGTTCCTTCCTGTATTCATATGTATCTATAATTATTTGGAATTCACGGATGAGAAGCTGATCCAGATCGGGATTATCCATAGTTGCGCACTTTTGGACCTGGTCCACTCCTACATTTTTAATGACATCAACAATGAAGGACATCTCCAGCTTGTATGGTATCTGCTCTCTAAATTCATTGCTATCTATCATATCGGAGCTTACAACGTCCTCTAGATATTTCTTATGACCTAGATAAGCCTTGTTGTCAACATTCATAACATCAATAATTCTTCTGGTAATTGGTAGACAAGAGATATCTCGTTGTTGGAAATGAATCATTTATTATACAGTATACGGACTTTAAATTTGTATTCTATACAAGATTAAGTTCGTCTTCAGACAGTAAATCTAATACTTTTTTTGCTCTCTTGATCTTCTTTGCGCTAATATACTGCCAATTGATAATTGATGAGGCAATGACATTAGCCAGCATCATCGCAAGAAAGAACGGTATCTGAGACATGGAGCCTGAAATAAGTAAAATCATATCCAGTTCTGAATATAACGAAAAGAGATTGATAAGGATCATCGCTGTTACATCAGGGTATAGAATATCCTCAGATTTCTCGTCTTGTACATTATTTATGATCCAGGCATATGCCACGCTATTCACCCAATTATTAATCAGTTGATGAATAAAAAGTAGGGCGATTATGAGGTAATATGTTGATTCGTCTTCGATCGTCTTTCCCATAAATACTACTGGAATTCCCCATGTGAAGAGAGTTGATTCTGAATAAAATGAGTGATAGTAAAAAAATACAGAGAGACCGGCTATATAGGTATAACCAGAGAGCACACTCCTCATAGGAGAATTAAAACGGGAAAAGTGTGTCATATTTGTATCATAATCGATATTTCTCTTGAAAACTCAATTGAAATATAATTTTATATATTTCGAAATGGTCATGATATCCACAGACATAGAGTTCGTGATTGAAAGTGAAGGAAGTGAAGGAAGTGAAGGAAGTGAAGGAGATTCTCCTATTCATAAGGGTTGGATGTCTCAAGAAGCACCTCCATTTCCAAAAGGGTTTACTGGGAAGGACTTTATTCTTCCAAAGCATCGCGAGCGGCTTCTACAGATTATGAATCCTCATCCGAGAGATGAACGACTTATGTTTTACGAAGGACCACATAAATATGAGATCGATGGCATTGAGACATCTGGTTCAGTTACAGGACTCATCCATAATTTTTCTCAACTATTCATCGCGGACGAAGCAATTGAGGTTATGCGATCTGGCAATAACTGGCCAAGACCGGAATACTCAACAAGTGACCGTGATAGATGGACACGGTTTGTAGAGGAGATTATGAATGTACCTATCCCCGAGAAGCACAACAGACTTAGATCATGGAAACAACATCTAACACGTCTAGTGAATACGATTAGGGGAGGAGAAGGAGATCTATCTCCTGAAGATCATGAAACGGTTTGTTCTTCTATCGCACACCTCGTAAAAGAGTCACCTATTGGCGGTGATATAGATATATCTCGTATAACAGATACTGATGCAAGAATTCGGCAAAAGTGGGAAGAAAACCGCGACGAGGCCGCAAATCGTGGAACATGGATGCATCTCCAATGTGAGCTCTGGCTGAACAAAGATGGTTGCCATACCAATGGAGTAGAGATGAGGATGTTCATGAAATACGTCGATGAACGCATCTTTGGGATGCATATCACTCCATATCGCACAGAATGGGAAATATTTGGTGAAGAAGAAGATATTGCTGGATCTATCGACTTTGTTGGACGGGTGGAAGAAGGTGAAGGGAAAGGCGGTCTAGCGCTCATCGATTGGAAACGTACACGCAACTTGAAGGAGAAAGATATGCATCCGCTTGGGAAGACTATGGTGTATCCGTTGGATGAGTTACAAGATACATCAAAATCGCATTACGCTCTGCAGCTGAATTGTTATGCGTATATATTGGAGAAATACTATGGGGAAAAGGTCGTAAAGATGGAAGTTGCTTGTTTTCACCCTGATAATGGAGATGAAGCATATCATTTCGAAGTTGGGAGAATGGATAAGGAAGTTGCGTATATGATGGCGTGGCAGAGGTCCGAAAGGAAAGATTACATTCTTTTGAGAGCAGAGAAGGCATTAGTTCATAAACGGTAAAAGTATCAATTTAGTTCAGGAATATCACAGACGTTTAGCCTCTTAATTCTTCCTCCTGCTTTTCTGTACGCTTCCTTTCGCGTGGCGTAGTGCTTTTCTAGTACACCATTCTTATCCATCAAGTCGAATATAATTGGATTCACTTCTCTCCTTCGCATTACACGAGCAAGAACCTGGAGGAAGTACCTTTCAACATCTGTGGCAAGAAGTAGCGCATCCAGTGCCGGATAGTCAAAACCAGTACCGCACTTTTGTGTCATCCCGATAAGTATTCTGCATGATCTATTAAACTCCTGTTTGTTTTCCCATAAGTAGTCAACGTTCGCGCCCATGTCCTGAAGTCTTTTCAATAAGTATTTGCCTTGGGTTTTTCGCTTCATAATTACTAGGAACGTTCGATCATGGTAATGTTGTATAATCCGCAAGATCAATTCATTACGGTTTTCGTTTTCTGCTTGAGATGCAAGTACAGTATCCCACTTCAATTTCCCATTCTCGATCTCCATTGTTGGCGTGAATCCGGTGTCGACTCTATATACCGTATGGGGATGATATAGTTCTCTGATGATAGAATGCGGTCCGAAGTAATGGAGAAGGAGGATATCCAATTCATCCTCTCTGTAAGGGGTTGCAGAAAGTCCTAGGAGATATCGTGGTTGTAGGAATTGGAGAGATCTACATAGTGTTGCTGCCATGATGAGGTGTACTTCGTCTACAATGACCATTCCTATGTCGGAGAAGAAATTAAATCCTTTCTTCTCTACATTCTGAGCGTTCATAATATAAAAATCTGCTTCCTCTTTCTCAGTCTTACTAGTGACCTGCAACACTCGTGCATCTGGAGCAAACCGATGTATTGATTCTTCCCATTGCTTCATTAATACAACAGTGTTAACGATAATCAGAGTGCGAAGGCGTATTGCACACGCAATATAAATGGAGAGAAGAGTTTTTCCCATTCCTGGATAAGCTGAGATAAGTTCACTCCCTGTATGTTGTAACTGAGTGATAGCCTCATCATATATCTCCTGCTGCTCTACGTACAACTGACCGGCAAATGTGATATCCATTTTTGCGAATTTCTTCGACGGTGGTCGACGCCTTCCTATCTCGTTTCGTGCGTATGCGAACGGCAGTATCACCGTATCATCGTCGGTTAAATCAAATGCAAACAGATATTTTGAGAATCCTCTCATATTCATGCGTATACGCAAATCTTTGTTCACTTTTTCTCTCTGTTCCTCGCTTAGTTTCTCAAGATGAATCTGAATTGACATGATTATTACTTATCTTTCTTTAATCCTTATTTATATGATCCCTATTTATATGATCCGTGTCTGCGCGCGAATGGTGCCTTCTTATACTTCCAGAGAAGGAATGTCACGATACCTCCAATGAGGATAATGCCGACTGGTATGAAAATGATCAAGAGGATATACAGGAGTTTCATCCCTTTCTTCTTACCTTTCCCCCCTTTCCCCCCTTTCTCTCCTCCAGTCCCCCCTTTTCCTCCATCCCCTCCTCCATCCCCTCCTCCATCTCCTCCATCCCCTCCTCCATCCCCTCCTCCATTCTCTCCTCCATTCTTCCCTTTATTTGTCGGATCATCTGTTTTGTCTGTGGGACGCTTATAATAATCATCAGAATGAATTTTTTCGCCGCCTTGCGTTTGTGTAACTGGGAGGGATGTCAGAACAGGAGGATTACTGACTCTAATGAGTACCATCCCTCCAGCCTGCATCATACGGCCTTTTGATTTAATTCTTACAACTTTGTCGAATTGAGATGCCTTATTCCAAGGATACATAGCCATCTTGAAGTATCCTCCGTCACCCCATTTCTGTGTCCATGAGTTCCGACAATACCAATACGGAACATCGTATCTCTTATCTGTATTATCAGTGCGAATTTGATATGCAATACCCCATCCAATAATAGCAACAGCGTGAGAGCCAACGAAATTATTACTATTGGTCTCGTTGTCCGAAAACGTCAGTTTTGTTGTACATCCTTTTGGTTGATTGTCGTACACACCATTCTCAAGGTAGACTCCGCCGTTGATATGTGTAAAGCAACCATGCATAAAGTTTTTGAACACGGCAAATCCTCCCATCACTGGGCCCCGATTATAAATGTGTGTTTTGACAATTGTTGCGATATTCTTATCCGTTACACCAGGAGAACCAATTGCCACCGTCTTCGGACTCTTATCTATCTTATAGAGGTAGTGCTGGCTGTCAAAATAGCATCCACATGATGGAATTGATGCGTCTAAATCTGGTATTGCATCCTCCTTGAAATGTTGCTTTGCATCTCCATTACATAAAGCATTCTTCAAGCACCAAGAGTAATCAATACAGTTGTTAGAAGCAATTCCCTGGTCCGCAAATGCCTTGAAAGCTTCCGCAGGGTTTCCACCCTGACATTGATGCTGTGGGTAACATGCAAGAGTATATGTTGTTGATAGATTAGGAACCCAATTCACTTTTCCAGAGACCACAAAGTTATCACCGGTTATGCCGGCTGCTGAGATCGCCCAACAGCTTCCGCACAGACCCTGATTTCCCGGTTTCGCTATAAATTTCTTCTTATGTTTGATTGATGGAGTGTCTGTGGGGAAACTATGCCTCCAGTCAAAGACTTTGGGTAACGGGCGTTGTTCCGCCATTCTCGCAAGTTCTGGGTGATCGGAGAGAGCAAATTGTGGTAGAGTGCTTTTGAAGTTCGTAATGGTATTAACAGGAGGAATAACCAGAGATGGGACTATTCGCTCTTCAGCAAGACTACCGGGTGGTGCCGGTTTAGAATGTTGCGGCATGTACGTAGGTTTCGCATCTCGTAATCCCTGAAGATAATCATGTTGCAGCGTGATTGTACTCATTTATAGATATGCAGAGATATATACAAATATTATTATGTTCACACTCGCAAATAATCAACTCCAAGGGAAACTCGCGTTGAAGCTATGGACACACACACACTTCCCGCAGAAATGGAAGATACAGAAGTCATGCTATACTATCTAGGAGAAAAAAGCAATATCTCTCGACCAATTCAATAAAGAGATAACAGCCCTACCATCAACGTTAATAGCGGTAATAGGCAGCGAACTGGGTATCCTTTCCGTACACACCGAGAAGAGTGAGAAGAGTGAGAGGAAGGGATACGCTATGTACTTCATCTCAGCAGCTTGTTTGGATGCTGCTGAGAAAGGCGTGAAGAAATTCGTCTTGGATGACATGACGGACCACTTTCAAAATTGATTAATCCAACTAAATAATTAAACAACGGTAAATGTCAGATAACGATATTACCAGATCTCTAAGACCATATCAACAGGAGGCTATTAAGTGTATCCACGCATGTGACGATAAAATCGTAAAGGTTACGATGTTTTGTGGAACAGGTAAGACTGAAACAATGATTGCTAACGCTATACTCTGCGATTACCAATTCGTTGTAAATGTCGTCCCATCCATAGCCCTAATTACTCAAAATAACTATGACTACGCAAATAGATCCAATTTCCATTACACGCCAATATCGATATGCTCAAAGAACGAACTCAAGGAATCGAAAACAAAAAACAAATCTCTGATCACAACTGATCCCATAAAAATAAACAAATTCTTCTGTAAACACCGAGATAACAGTATAATGATGGCTGTAACATATAAAAGCTATAACTTAGCCATCGAAACATGGGCTGCCAATAATCGATATCCCGACATTGTCAATTACGACGAAGCCCACCATGTATACGAACAACATGTACGCGATCTTATCTTTCAACCCGATCCAATCACCAAAAAAATCCTGTGGAGTGCAACCCAAAGATATAATGATCTCGACATCTACGGAAAAGTTGTCTTTGAATACACCCATCAACAAGCTGTTCGTGAAGGATTCCTAAACGATTTCTCAATCCGTATCAACTTCTCAACCGACAAAGACATACCATCAGCATTAGCTCGCTCTATTCTCACTACTGGCTGTAATCGAGTCATGACATTCCATTTAAATGTCAATGGTGAGACCGATACAACCGTCAAAAACTTTGTCGATAAAAAGAAATTCAAAAGCACGTTCAAAAAAATCCTAAAGGCTGAATTCCCGTCTCTTGTTGGTAAGTATAATATAGCAAAAATTAAAATGAAAGGAATATCCGCCGACACAAAGGATCGAAAGAAACTACTAGATGACTTCGATACAACTAGTGATGACAATATTTACATCCTGAGCTCATGTAGAACTATTGGAGAAGGTGTAGATACGAAAATGGCTAATAACTGTGTGTTTGTCGATTCAAAAAAATCAACTATCGATATCATCCAAAACGTTGGGCGTGTTGTTAGAAAACAAAATAAACCATCTATTGTGCTCATACCAGCATTCGTAGACCCTGAAAAATATGATACATCACTATCTGGAGAAGACCGTGATGCAGTGATAAGAGATGGACTAGCAGACGGCGGAGATTTTGGGATGATACTCAACGTCTTATCTTCTCTAAGAGAAACGGATACCGAATATTATGATATGTGTCTTAATTATCCAAACTCATTCTCAGATAACGAAGTACAAAAAAATATTGAAGTGCAGGGTGGGGTAATAATCGATGACCATGTTATACAAAGAGAAGAAGACCTACCTAATGTTTGTAACTGTAAAATTCACACTACAAATATGGACGAACCTATAAGATTTATTGACAATAATGCGGACGCTACTCGAGACTATATTGAAAGAGAAGACGGTACATTCAAAAAAGTAGATCATTTACCAGACGAAATTGTACCACCGTCTAGAAAAAAGCTCATTCATGTACATACAACTAATGATGTAAAAGTACTGTGGGATGTTACGACTGACGATCTACTTAATAGTAGCATATGTAAGGAAATTGTTCATACAATTAAAGATAATTTAACGGTAGATGAGAGATGGGAGCAGACTCTTGAGAAACTATGTCTGTACATGGATACTGAGAAGAAGAGACCATCTAATATCTCAAAGGATGATGAAGAAAAGAAACTCGGACAGTGGCTATCTTCCCAGCTAACGAATTATAAGAACAAAACCCAGAGTATGAATACAGATGCTAGAAGAGATAGATGGGATGAGTTTGTGGATAAATACAAGAATTTACTTTTAACGGTAGATGAGATATGGGAGCAAACTCTTGAGAAACTATGTCTGTACATGGATACTGAGAAGAAGAGACCACCTGATAGCTCTAAGGATGATGAAGAAAAGAAACTCGGGAAGTGGCTACAACACCAGCTAAAGAATTATAAGAACAAAACCCAGAGTATGAATACAGATGCTAGAAGAGATAGATGGGACGAGTTTGTGGATAAATACAAGGATTTACTTTTAACGGTAGATGAGATATGGGAGCAAACTCTTGAGAAACTATGTCTGTACATGGATACTGAGAAGAAGAGACCATCTAGGTGTTCAAAGGATGCTGAAGAAAAGAAACTCGGACAGTGGCGATCTTCCCAGCTAACGAATTATAAGAACAAAACCAAGAGTATGAATACAGATGCTAGAAGAGATAGATGGGATGAGTTTGTGGATAAATACAAGGATTTACTTTTAACGGTAGATGAGATATGGGAGCAGACTCTTGAGAAACTATGTCTGTACATGGATACTGAGAAGAAGAGACCATCTGATAGCTCAAAGGATGCTGAAGAAAAGAAACTCGGACAGTGGCTATCTAACCAGCTAAAGAATTATAGGAACAAAACCCATAGTATGAATACAGATGCTAGAAGAGATAGATGGGACGAGTTTGTGGATAAATACAAGGATTTACTTTTAACGGTAGATGAGATATGGGAGCAGACTCTTGAGAAACTATGTCTGTACATGGATACTGAGAAGAAGAGACCATCTAATAGCTCAAAGGATGATGAAGAAAAGAAACTCGGACAGTGGCTATCTTCCCAGCTAAAGAATTATAAGAACAAAACCCATAGTATGAATACAGATGCTAGAAGAGATAGATGGGACGAGTTTGTGGATAAATACAAGGATTTACTTTTAACGGTAGATGAGATATGGGAGCAGACTCTTGAGAAACTATGTCTGTACATGGATACTGAGAAGAAGAGACCATCTGATAGATCTAAGGATGATGAAGAAAAGAAACTCGGACAGTGGCTATCTTCCCAGCTAACGAATTATAAGAACAAAACCCAGAGTATGAATACAGATGCTAGAAGAGATAGATGGGACGAGTTTGTGGATAAATACAAGAATTTACTTTTAACGGTAGATGAGATATGGGAGCAGACTCTTGAGAAACTATGTTTGTATATGGATACTGAGGAGAAGAGACCATCTAATAGCTCAAAGGATGATGAAGAAAAGAAACTCGGACATTGGCTATCTTCCCAGCTAACGAATTATAAGAACAAAACCAAGAGTATGAATACAGATGCTAGAAGAGATAGATGGGACGAGTTTGTGGATAAATACAAGGATTTACTTTTAACGGTAGATGAGATATGGGAGCAGACTCTTGAGAAACTATGTCTGTACATGGATACTGAGAAGAAGAGACCATCTAATATCTCAAAGGATGATGAAGAAAAGAAACTCGGACAGTGGCTATCTAACCAGCTAACGAATTATAAGAACAAAACCCAGAGTATGAATACAGATGCTAGAAGAGATAGATGGGACGAGTTTGTGGATAAATACAAGGATTTACTTTTAACGGTAGATGAGATATGGGAGCAGACTCTTGAGAAACTATGTCTGTACATGGATACTGAGAAGAAGAGACCATCTAATATCTCAAAGGATGATGAAGAAAAGAAACTCGGACAGTGGCTATCTAACCAGCTAACGAATTAT